>Ga0307515_10000071_pt1 | contig 238152 bp, 171 predicted proteins | sample 17_EM_MG_FD_194513 | JGI IMG/M metagenome (GOLD analysis project Ga0307515, IMG submission 194513) | Populus trichocarpa ectomycorrhiza microbial communities from riparian zone in the Pacific Northwest, United States - 17_EM | ecosystem: Host-associated > Plants > Roots > Unclassified... | reverse complement strand
TAGCGCCGCCTGTTGCTGCAGCTGTTGTAAACGTAGTTTTATTGGTTGTACCGCATGCTGTGTTAGCGCTGTTCGCATTCCTGGGTGCAATATACCAGCTGTACAAAGTTCCGGCAGTTAAACCTGTTGCATAGTACGTCAATGCGGTGGTGTTGGTTACCAGCAATGTTGGTATCGCATTGCCTGCAGCCAGGTATACATCGTATGATACCGCACCCGCTGAAGCAGGCCAGCTAAGCCTTGCTGATGTTTGCGACGGCAATACTGATGCATTTGTTGGTAATGTATTGGTTATACAGGCTGGTGCTGTACCTGTACCCGCCGGGTTTACAATAACCGTTACCCCGGAATAGGAATTCACTCCACTGTTATCTTTTACCTGCAGGCCAAATATATAGGTGCCTGCTGTTGTAAGGCCAGTAACAGTGGGTGTTGCCGTGAAATTACCTATCGCAGCGGTAACAGGTCCCTGCACCTGGTACCAGTAATATTCTGTAATGCTGCCATCAGGATCATAAGAAGCGGTTCCATCCAGGGTTACAGCACTGGCAGGCAGTGCGATCGAAATATTAGTACCCCCATTGGCTACCGGCGTTATATTAGCGCCGCCTGTTGCTGCAGCCGTTGTAAACGTTGTTTTATTGGTTGTACCGCATGCTGTGTTAGCGCCGTTCGCATTCACTGGTGCAATATACCAGCTGTACAAAGTTCCGGCAGTCAAACCTGTTGCATAGTACGTCAATGCCGTAGTGTTGGTTGCCAGCAATGTTGGTATGGCATTGCCTGCAGCCAGGTATACATCGTATGATACCGCACCCGTTGAAGCAGGCCAGCTAATCCTTGCTGATGTTTGCGACGGCAATACTGATGCATTTGTTGGTGATGTATTGGTTACACAGGCCGGAAGTGCTGAACCCGCTGCTGTGGCAAGCACATAATCACCAGTACCAGAAATATCGGGCGAAATCGAAACTGAAACAGTACCTGATGTGCTTCCGGTGGCCCCTGCTCCGCCCAAATCTATCCAATTGCCGATCCCGTCATATTTTGCAATGCGCAGCATGGAAAGATCCTGTACATTATCATCAGGGCCAAAAGCAATAGTGATGGTCGCGTCAGTATAGGCAACCCCCAAACCAATCTTAAAATATCTTTTGTTACTTACACTGGCAAGCGTTGCCGGCAGGTTGTGGGCTGGGGGAGCTGTATTCATTACGGTACCATACGCAATACCCTGCGCACCCGGCGATTTGGAGATAAGCAGGGTGACCGGCCTGTATGCGCCACCGGCCCCAACCGGCAGCAACACATTATTTGTTGCTTCTGAAGACAAGACCTGCCTGAACATTCCATCCACAAAACTGCCTGTACTATTACCAGTGACTGATGAGCAACAATTTGCTACCTGTAGTATGCTATTTTGTAATTTAAAAACACCGCTTTGCAAATGAAGTGCCGCCACCGTTAAGATTAACTGATTGCCGGAACTTATCGTTGTGGTACCGCCACTGTTTATAGCCAGCTCATCCATTAAAGGCGAATCAGTACCGGTTATATTAATGGTTAATTCAGGGTTTGTAATTGATATTGACTGAAATTTTGCATAGCCTGTAGTAAAAACCTGCGGCTGATTGCCGCTGATGATAATATTGGCCCATACTGTTGTGAAATATCCTGTGCTCACAAAAGTTCCATTTACCCTGATTACCGGGTAAATTCCCGAAGCATTTGAACTGCTCAGAAAGATGCCCAGTTCAGTTTCCAGCGTGCCGTCAATAACCATATCATCGCCCGGGCCGTCATGCAGTTTCATGCCAGCAGTACTTACATGTAGAACCGCTCCTTTCATAACCCATACCTGGTCTAATTCAAATAAATTGTCTATTACGATGGTATGGCCGGTTTGTATGATGATACTGTCATCTCCAAAATTTGGCAATACGGTAGCGTTTATAAACGTACTGCCCGATTTTACTTCCCAGCTATCAATATTGCCGAAGTTCCCGGATTGCCGGCTCCTGTAAACTGCGGGCGGTATACAGCTTATTGTTGCATACCAGCCGCTGTTGTTTACAGATGAATTGCTTTTGAACTGAAAAGTGAGCGAAGGTCCTGAAGATTTAATCGTATAGGGACTGTTTAATCCTCCTGCAAAACCGATGATGGCAGATCCGTTCGTATTATTTCCTTCGTAAACAGAAAGAACGTCTGAGGGATATTCACTGGAAAAATAATCGAATCTGACTTGCAGTAAACTACCAGGCGTTGCAGCAGTCACCGTTTTTTCCACAAATTCATTGTCCGAATAATTGTTGCCGGGCCCGCCACTATCATAAAATTCAGCCTGGCAAACAGAAGCGGGGTTATTATCCGACAATCTCAATTCATATCCTTTTAAGTTAAAGGGCAGCGACAGGCTGTCACATATATCGGTTGCTCTTACCGTATACTTGCCTGCGCGGCTGGCGATATAAAAACTATCAGCAGCATTTGGCAATGCCTGCCCGTTTAAATACCATTGGTAACTATATGCAATATTTTTTGTAGCACTCAGTTTCACCGGACCATCAGCAATACTATCAACAGGCGCGGTTATGGCTACGGGAGGCCTGATGGTGCTACTCACAAATACTGTTACCTGGCTGCTGGCAGTATTTCCGCACATATCGGTGACCTGCAAAGTATAGGTCGTAGTTGCTGAAGGGGAAGCCAGCGGTGCAGCTGTGGTTGTATTATTCAGCCCTGTGGCAGGCGACCAATTGTATTGGTACAGCGGTTCTGCGATAGCCAATGCATTTATTTGCGACAAACCGCCCAGAGAACCAATAACAGTTGACTGTCCGGTATGTGTATCTACCGTTCTCAGGTCGGAAACTGTACTTTGTGATGACGAAATTAATGCGATGTATAAGCTGTCTGTAACGGGGTCAAAATCGGCCGCCTGGTATGCATAACGCACCGCCGCGCCCACAGGGTCAGGTAATTGAGTCAATGCGCCATTTTGTTTATCCACCCTGAATACATAACCGTTCGTGGATAAAGCATACAGGTTGCCGCTGGCATTTATAGCCATGCTGGAAACGATAAGGTTGATGTTGGTTATTTGTGTAACATTTGCTGTAAATGGATCTATGGTGCAAAGTATACTCCGCGTACCACCGCAGAGTGCATATAATTTTTTGCCTGCCCGGTCCCAGGAAAGATTTGACCATGCATATCCAACAGGTGCAGGCGCTATGCCAATCAGCTGCTGTGCGCCGGTTGCAGTGTCTATCTTTACCAGTTTGTTAGAAATTTCCTGAATTACATAATAGCCATAGGGTGTAAAATCACCTCCGTTAAAATATTGCCCTGCGTTGATGTCTGCCGGGCTTGTTATGTTTTTTAATATAGTGTCATACTGCAAAGGATTGCGCAGGCTAAACCTGACAAAGTTATTGGCAATATTATCTATGCCATACGCACGTTTTTCTGCAATAAATGCCGACCCGTTGGTTGCGGAAGGGTTGCCACCTATTATTGCGGAACCACCCGGGCACAGTGTTACACCCGGGCCAGCGCTGGCAACAAGCGGGGGCGTATTGGCCAGTTCTGTAACTGTTACCGGCGCGGCAGTCGCCGTACATCCGTTTGCAGCAACGGAAACCACATCGTAATTGCCGCTGTGGTTCGCATTTATTGAGCTGCCGATGGCAAAATTACTGCCGTCTTTCCGCCACTGATAGCTGGCATCACTAACAGGATTTTTCACTGATAAATTAACATTGCCTCCGGCACAGAACCGGGTAGCTCCGTTTGCCTGTATTTGTACACTGCAATAAACACCGGAGACAGCAGCCTGTACCGCACGAAAAGCATCTACCATACCGTGCCCGGTTTCACTGTTCCAGCTGCCATTGGGCTCATTGGCATCCATCGCATAATTATAGGAAGCCAATTTTGTACAGTTGCTTTCAAGAACAGTTCGCAATTGCGCCAGCGTCAGGTTAGTATTTGCGGCCAGTATGAGCGCTGCAACCCCGGCAGCGTTGGGTGTCGCTGACGAAGTGCCGTTAAAAGTCATCATATAATCGCCGGCAGCGCCGGTACCAGGATTGTACCCACCTGTCCCGCTTATATCGGTTGTGACTATTTTAACACATGGGGCTACCAAGTCAATGCCGGTTCCATAATTAGCGCCCCAGGTTTCACCGTCACATGCTGACGAATTGGGAGATTTACGTTGCCCGCACATGTTTACACCGCCCACGCTAATTACATTGGCGTTACTTGCGGGGTAACCAAGACCGGCATTGTCATTGCCGCTGGCGAACAAAACTACACAGCCTTTCCCGTTGCGGCCCTGGTTAACCGCCCTGTAAATGGCATCGTCTAACACACTGCTGGGCACACCTCCACCCCATGAATTGCTGATTACATCCGCTCCGTGTTGCCATGCATAGTCAAAACCTGAGGCTATCACTATATCAGATGCAAAATTGCCGAAAGCATTTGCTATGTTAACAGGAATAAGTTTGCTCTCAGGCGCTACGCCTGCAACACCAATATTATTGTTGGCAAGTGCAGCAATAATGCCGGCACAGGAAGTACCATGTCCATTGTATTGGGATAGCGGCTTGCCATCCCCAGGGTTGGCTGTGCCTGCAATGGCATCAAAACCCTGTAAAAGATTGGCCTGCAAATCAGCATGAACAATGTCAACGCCTTCATCAATCACTGCTATTTTAATGCCAGCCCCTTTTGTGATATTCCAGGCCTGCTGAACTTTCAAATCCAGGCCAGGTGTGCCATTGTACTGAATGGCTGATCCGGTATTCTGATGACTCCATTGGTAATCATACAGGGGATCATTGGGGGGGGCCATAAGCGCATCAAACAAAGTAAAGTCGGGCTCTGCATATTCAAACAAACCGCTTTCAAAAAAAAGATTAGCGGTTGCTGCAGCGTCATAATTATTTGCCTTCCCCGCGCTTATTATATACGTTTTATCCGCGAACGTGTATTTTTTTACAATGCTGCAATTGTTCCTTTTTACAAAATCTTCAAACTGCGTAATGCCGGTGCCGGCTTTTAATTTAATGACCAGTTCGTCTCCATAGCCCACATCTTTGCCGGAAGGGCTTTTTAAGACAGGATGCACAAAACCGGTAAAACCCTGTTTGCGCAAACTGGCTATTTTTTCTTTTACCAGGGCAATGCTCATACCCTTTGGCATTTTTGCAGACACCAGTCTTTTGTCGGCCATCTGTTTGATCGCCGTATCTGACAGTGCTAAGATGGAAGTAATTTGCTGGCGCCGGGCGTTTTGTATTTCTTCGGGCGCAAGCTGTATCACCAGCCTTTCATAATTTACCGGAAACGATATTTTTTTGCCCTGGTAGTAATAGACAACTTTATCGCCGGTTTGGGCATTGGCAACGTAAGCAATAATAATAAGCAGAAAAGAAAAGATCCTTTTCATAGCAGCAGGTTTCGGTTTGGTTAATGGTTATAATGGGAAAGGTATTGCTTTTTTTTTCAGAAAAATCAGACGACAAATAAAACCTGTATACTTTCCCACCAAGTGTTACAGGCGACCGCTATGCTTTAGAAAAGTTTTATGCTAGTGAAGCAGATGCCATATACCCAGTCGTGTATTCGATGCCAGTTGATCCGAAAAAAAATCAGCGTTACAGATAAAGAAAAATCCGAAATCATCAATGTTGCGCGTCCCATGGGAAGGCGGGGGGAGTGGCGGTATATCGGACTGGAAGGGAGCCTGTTCAATGAATGGGGTGATTATTATTCTTTTCGCAAAGGCCTGCCCGATTCAGAGGATAATAAAACGATCTTTGCGAAGGAATATAGGCTGTATCTGCCAGGTAAAGACCAATTGCGGAAACAGCCAGAATGACTTTGATTTAGATCGGACGGGACCTGTCACTTGGGTATCATTTCTTGTCCCTTAATATCTTTTCAAAAGCAAAAAATGTTACGGAGATTCTATCAAAGTTGTTTCTTTGCATTCCTGCAGTGAAACAATTATAGAAAACTAATCTGCGATACCAGGAGTGTATCCAAACTAGTAAAAAATAATAGATATGAAAGGATAGGATTCAGAAAATCACTTCCTATTACGGAACAGGATAGCTTTATGGAATTTGAGACTGACATTTCACATCCTGCCGGGAAAGACATTTTATGTTGCAATTACAAGAGCCAAAGACAAGCTGTTTCTAATAACAGAAAAGGGTAACGAATCAAGCTTTTTAAAAGAAATTCCAGACATATTTACCGTTAAAACAAGCATCCCGATAAAATCCGTTGTTGAAAAAGTAATTACTTGCCCTAAGTGTTTTAGTCAGCTTGAAAAACTCTTCGCTTTTTGCCCCTATTGCGGACACAAAACATCGGCGTGACGAAGCCAATTGTTTGACCATAATTAGCAGTTCGCGAATTGCGAATTATGATTCACTATAGAAATCTTTCCATACAATGAGATTTACAAGGCTATTGTCTTATCCAGGCTAAAATTCAAATTTTCCTGATTTCTAACATATCCCAGTTGATTAGTAAGTAAGACAGTATTCCCAATGTTGAAATTCGGTGTGTTGTTATGATGGTGCCCGTAAATCCAGTAATTAATATTTGAAGATTCAATCAATGGAAATAATTCAACAACAAAAGCCTCATTTAAATTACTTCCCTTATACAGCGAAGGAAAGTTTAAAAAAGTAGGAACGTGGTGAGAAATGACTACTGTCTTGTCGCTGTTTTTGAGCCTTAGTTCCTTCTCTATAAAATCCAGGCTATCTGAATGTAATTGATTAACGTTGGAGGCTGAAAAGAAATGCCCATTAAATTTGATAACCTGAAAATCATTTATGCTGCGCTCGATCTGCCATTCATTGGCAGGGCTGATCCTTGACCATAACGTAGAAAAAATAAGCCTTACATCATCCTGCTGAACAGATATATTGTTTGCTAAAAATATATTATGCCTTATTTTTTCATTGATGTAACCTGATCTTTCAGAAGCATCAGAATAATAATATTCATGATTACCAGGAAGCCAATACGTTAATTTAAAACTGTCTGAAATATAATTAAAGAAATCTTTGTGCTTATCCATCTCAATAAATGGGACAATATCACCAGCCAATATTAAAATTTCGGCTTTAGGCTGTAGAGGATGCTGATTGAGGAATTGTTTATTTTCCCTGAACTCCAAATGTAAATCTGAACAATATTGTAATACCATATTCCTTCGTCCTTTAGCTTTACTTCAACATGGGTAGCGTTTTCACCATCGATCATCAATGTTAGAAATTATTTTGATATCTGCATCTCAAACCACTCAAGATATTTTTCAATCTGTGATACGAGATAATAAGGAAGGTTCAGCAAATGGACAGTTTTGCCACCCGGCGTTGTGATCGTCGAGATCAGTATTTCTCCAGCATAAAATCGTATTGCGATGTTATGAGGTGCCATATCCATAAACATGGCTAAAGAACGCAATGTTCCCGTCGAGCCAGATTTGACTTCAATGGGTACCAGTTTTTCTTTATACCTGAACAGGTAATCCACTTCTGCCGCTGATGTTGTTTTTTTTCTAACCCAAAAGGCAAGGCCATGCAGTGCACTGTACTGCCGGGCAAGAAGTTCCTGGCCGACTATATGTTCTATCACAGTTCCCTGGTACACGTTGTTCAGATCTGCGATACCAAGAATCCCCTGCTGTAGTCCAACAAAATAATTCAGCATGCCGGTATCCAGTACGTGCAGACGGGGAGACTTACTTACATCCGGCAACAACGGCAAAACCGGGCTTGTTTGCGGATAGACCAGGTGGATCAGCAACGCTTTTTCGAGTGCCCGCAACGCTTCGCCCATCTCCCGTGACTTATAGGATGAATTTCCAAAACGCTGGAACTTGATCCGTTTGCCTGCTTCGGCAAAACTTGAACGGATTGCATGCCGGATATAATCAAGCTGCGATCCGCCATGAGCATATTTCTCTACGTCATCGAGGTATGAAACGAGCAGCGATTCATAAATTGGAGTAAGTGCTACCAGGTCTTTATGACCTGAATAGTGCGCAACAATTTCAGGCATGCCGCCGATCAGGCAATAGGTCCGAAACTGCTTAAGCAGCGTGTCATGTGCAAATGCTGCCGCCGGCACAGTCAGTACTTGTTCCAGAGCTGCTGTCTCTCCAATCGCTCCCAGGAATTCCGGAAAAGATGCTGGCTGGATTACCAGGTATTCTACCCGGCCAACAGGGAAGCTGATCTGAGGATCGAACAGGCTTTCCAGCATCGAACCCGCAGCAATTACCGGGATGTCCGGAGCATCCTCATAAAAATATCGTAACTGCTGAAGCGCTTCCGGCACCTCCTGAATCTCATCAACAAAAATCAACGTATTGGCACGGTCAGCAAGCGATTTGCTTTTCAAAAAAAATAAAGCTTGCAGAAGGGTCTCAAAATCTGAGAATTCTTCGAATGGCTTCCGGTCTCCCGGCAGCTCCAGATTAAGGTAAATAAAGTCCTTAAATTCAGCTGAAAACTGACGGACGACAGTGGTTTTCCCCACCTGCCTTGCTCCCCTGATAATGAGTGGTTTACGGGTATCTTTTGCCCGCCATTTCTTCAACTCCTGCAAGATATGCCTTTCAAACATGTCACAAAATTAGGGCATTTTTAACTATTTTTAGTAACAAAATTATCCAAATTTTGTCCGTTTAATGTCACAAAATTAGGGCATATTACAAGATATTTATGTTTCATATCATTTGCCTCAGGTTTAACCTGAGTATCTTACTACAAAACATAATTTCCCGTTATATACCCGCCATCAATTCCCTTTCCTTCCAAATCTTTTCAATTTGAAAGGCTGCCTGGTCAGGTGTCACCTTGATATACCGGTAAAAATCCTTCAGGCTTATCAAAGATACTTAACGATGCCTGGATCGCAGTTCCCGGTAACTCTATGACTATAAAAGTTGGGAAGAGCAGAGAATTCAGAATATTAGCAGTATTATATAGATAATATTGACATCCACATCTGATGAAGATTCTACAGAAAATGCGCTGTCAAAAATATATTACAGATTCACTGGATGTAAGCCGATTGAACTATTGGCCGCAGAATACAGATAATATTTCGACTTACGCTACAGGCCTGGTCTGCCTTCCCAAATTTTTTTTATCATTTGCGCCTTTTGTAAATTGTCGGCTTTGATATATTTCCTAAACGCTTTTTCGGTTTTGTGTCAACTAATTGCCATAATTAATGTTACGGGTGTTCCATCCAAAAATTCGTTAGTGCAGAATAAACGGCGACAGGTATGTGACATTACCCGTGCATATTTGAACCCTGGTTTCTTCAGCCATTTTATTCCCTCTTCGCTAAGAGAATTAGACCTGTTCAGTTAATCCTGCCAGTCGGGCTAATTCTTTTATATAAAAATAAAAATCTGGATTTGTAACTGGCGGCATTGACTACTTTATTTTTTTTCTATAACCGTTCGGTGAAATTCCCATTAGTTTGGAAAACATCCGGGAAAAATAATAAGGGTCTTCAATACCTAAATTATAGGCTATTTGCTTCACCGGATATTCGGTCAATAATAACTGCTGACAAGCCTTTTGAACTTTCAAATGATTTACATACTCTATTGGCGAGTACCCGGTTCTTAATTTAAATACAGTAGAAAATTGTGAAACAGAAAGATTGGTATATAAAGCCAGCTCTTCTAACTTAAATACGGCCCCCAAATTATTTTGTACATACTGTAATAATAAATCAATCCTGTTTTTTTCGGCATGGGAGTCTTTAAAATTAAATTTCTCCTCATAGAGTGTGGAAGAAAGAAAATGATAAAAAGTCATATTTACATACAGGAGGTTATCCATAATATACCCCCTTTCAAGGTTGGTATATATTTCTTCAAAGAGTTTTATCCGGTTTTCACTAAATCCAATATTGGGTTGATGCTTCCTGGTTTTCTCTGTGATAAGATTTACGATATTCCCGGAAATCTCTCCACTGAAATGAAACCAATATATAGTCCATGGATCATTTTCGGAGGATCCATATTTGTGGGGGGTGTTGGCAGGTATAATAATGAGTTGTGAAGGCCAGATATTCGTTTTTTTATTATCCAGTTCAATCCATCCATTTCCTTCTACACAATAAATTAGTATATGCCGGCCGAGGCCTGCCAGCCGCTCTACGTAGTGATTCAGGGCTTTTGGGAAATAACCAATGTCAGTAATAAATACCTGCTTCGTAATCGGGTGTTTTGCGAGGATATCTACAATTACACTGGGTAAAATGATAAGCCGTTGGCCTTCGAATCCCGCTTTTTTCTTAACCCTATCCATATTTATTTTGATTCAGATACCCAATATTACAAAATGAGCCGTAAAATAATCCATCTTTTCCGGGTTTTTTACCATTTACTTCGTCCTGCATTTTCCCGTATTTTGTTTCTTACTCTATATTAAGGGAAGTTTTTGTTAAGATATGATACTGGGTTGACGGTAATTTGTAAATCAAAATTGCAATATAATCCATCAATAAAATTAATGCTGACGGCTGGCTTTACAGGCTGATGTATAGTATGAAGACGAACAACTGGTTGATGACAAATGATATAAAGCCCGTTTGAAAAAGAAGGAGATAGTAAAAAATAAACTTCAACAGGAAATGCACAATTTTAACGGTAAAAATAACGCATGACAAAAATAGTTCGCAAGTTCCTGATAGCAACGCATGGCAATCTTGCTACAGGCGTAAAATCAACCCTGGATATTATTATTGGCCAAACAGAAAATGTTTTTTTGATTGAAGCCTATGTAAAAGAAAACAAAGGCATTGAATCCGACCTGTCTGCTTTGCTAAAAAAACTTGGAAAGAACGAAGAGTTAATAATTTTTACAGACCTGTTAGGTGGAAGTATTACTAACCAGGCGGTACGATTTACGCATGGCCGTAATGTGCATATTATTTCCGGATTTAATCTGGCCCTGCTGATAGAAGTATTGATGGCAGAAACCAGCACGCCGGCTGAAGAAGTCATTGAAACAGCCGTACAAAACGCTAAAGAACAAATTGTTTATGTAACAAAGCAGATTGCATCAAATCAAATCGAAAATAACAATGATTAAACTGGTGAGAATAGATGACAGATTAATCCATGGGCAGGTTTCTTTTACATGGATTCCTGCATTGGGAGTTAATTATGTTATTGTGGCCAATGATAAAGTGGCAAAAGATGAATTTCAAAAAATGACCCTGGGCCTTGCTAAACCGGCAAATATAAAACTGCTGATAATTTCAATCAATGATGCTGTTGTCTTTTTAAATGATGTGAAAAATCAACCATTAAAAATATTGGTGCTGATTAATAGTATAAAAGATGCAGCCAGCCTTACAGAAAATGTAGCTGAAATTAAATCTGTCAATTTTGGCGGCATCCGTAGCAAAGAAGGGTCAACGCTTATTTCTAAAGCAATTGCTATTACAAATGACGACCTGCCTGTACTTCATGAAATGATTCAAAAATTGATCGAGCTGGAAGTAAGGCAGGTGCCTACTGATAGTAAGTTGCTGGTTGCTGATTTAATTAAAAACCTTCCCAAACAATAATAAATTGCTGACAACCTATCTGCTTATTACACTCATCGCCATGTTTGGCCATGCCGAAGATTTCCTCGGCACTACCCTGATGAGCAGGCCGCTTGTATTAGGCCCGTTAGTGGGTTTAGTGCTGGGTGATATGGAACAGGGTGTTATCATTGGAGCTACCCTGGAGCTGATTTTTATGGGGAATATCAAAGTGGGTGCGGCCATCCCTCCTGATATAATAACGGGCGGGGTATTGAGTACGGCCTTTGCTATTATATCAGGGAAAGGGGCACCGGTTGCATTGGCGCTTGCTGTGCCCATTTCAATTTTAGCAGAAATGATCATAAGCGGATTATTTGTTTTCAGGGCGGTGTTTAATGCAAAATTTAAAAAATACGCCGAAGAAGGCAACTATCGTGGAATAGAACGGCTGCATATATTTTCTGGTTTATTAAAACCTTTGCTAATGGGAATTGTCACATTTTTGGCTTTGCAGCTTAGTGCAGATGTGATGAAATCTTTTTTAGAAATGATTCCGGCCTGGGTAAACGATGGACTTAAAGTTGCGGGCAATATGCTACCCGCGTTAGGCTTTGCCTTGTTGCTAAATCTGATGTTCAATAAGAAAGTGGCGCCTTATTTTTTTCTTGGCTTTATACTGGCCAGTTATTTAAAATTGCCCATTATTGCCATAGGCGGTTTGGGTGTTATCATTGCACTCATCGTTACCGGGATAACGCACAAGTCAGAGGAGAACAATGAGGAACCAGCGTACAATAATGATGAAGCATTACTCAAACCTGGTCCTGGTTTATCTAAAAAGACTATCCGTAGTTTGTTCTTTCGTTCATTAGCATTAGAAGCCAACTTCAACTTTGAAACGTGGCAAAACAGTGGTTTTGCTTACTCCATCATTCCGGTGCTTAAAAAATTATACACTACCAGGAAAGAACTATCAGCTGCTCTTAACCGGCATTTACAATTTTTTAATACAAGTCCATATGGCTCCACGCTCATTTTAGGAATTACTGCAGCTATGGAAGAGCAAAAAAGCAAGTCGGAAGACTTTGATGAAGCGTCAATCAATTCTGTAAAGCTTGGATTAATGGGGCCATTAGCAGGAGTGTTCGACTCTCTTTTCTGGGGAACCTTCAAGGTGATTGCCGCCGGAGTGGGTATCTCGTTCGCCATTAAAGGCAATATTATAGGTCCTGTTTTATTCTTGTTAATTTTCAATCTGCCCCACCTTATTTTACGGTACAATCTCACATTCCTGGGCTATAACCTGGGGACAAAATTTTTGCAAAACTTAGCCAAATCAAATGTGATGGACAAGCTCACCCTGGGCTCTTCTATCCTGGGCTTAATGATGATTGGGGCTATGACAGCAACTTTGATGAATATCACAACGCCCATCTCTCTTGGAACAGGCGGCACTGCAGTGAGTCTTCAAAAAATCCTTGATCAAATAGTTCCAAATATCATTCCGCTGGGTTTGACTTTTCTCACTTTTTATTTTGTGAAGAAAAATATCAAACCTACCTGGTTGTTACTGGGCTTACTTGCCGTTGGCTTTTTAGGCAGCATAATCCATATTCTGCAATAATGAAATCAATAATAAATAATATAAAAGGAATAGGCGCTTCCCCAGGCATAGCTATTGGAAAAGCAATGCTGTTAAAAAAAGTTAAACATGTTAAAACGGGCATTCGTTTGAGCAGCGCGGAAGAAACAAAAAATGAAATACAAAGATTTGAAAAGGCAGTAAAAGATTCTATTGATGAAGTGGTGGTTATAAAGAAAAGCCTTCCCGTAAATTCAATTGGTATTGATATCCTGGAAGTTCAAATTGAATTATTGCAGGATGAGCAAATTACAACTGAAGTAATAGAAAAGATTACCGTCCAGTATAAAAATGCAAACGATGCCATTATTGAAGTAATTGATGCATCTGTTGAATTAATAAATAATTTAAACGAAGATTATTTTAGTGCCCGTTCGGCGGATTTACAGGAAGCCGGAGAGAGGTTATTAAAACATTTAAATGATACGGTTGTATCTGATTACCAAATTCCCGGAGAAAATACAATCATTATTGCCGAAGATATTGCTCCATCCGAAACCATTACAATGGATGCAAATAAAATAAACGGTTTTGTAACTAAAATGGGCGGTAAAACATCGCATGCGGCTATTGTAGCCAAATCGAAGGGCATACCGGCGGTAGTTGGCTGTGGACTAGAACTGGACCTTATTAAAACAAACGATATCATAATCATTGATGGAGCAGAAGGCAATGTAATAGTAAACCCAACAGCAGATATATTGATTGAATACACCGAAAAGAAAAATAATTTCTCAAAACAAACTGCTTTGCTAAATGATTTGAAAGATGTCAAAGCAATTACCACCGACGGCGTAGAAATAACGTTATTGGCAAATATTTCCAATGCTGCCGATATGGAAGCATCCTTTGCCTTCGGAAGCGAAGGAGCCGGCTTGTTGCGTACCGAATTATTATTCATGAACCGCACTTCATTTCCGGATGAAGAAGAACAATTTGAATTTTATAAAGCGATTGCTTTAAAAGCGAAAGGGAAACCAGTGATAGTAAGAACCCTGGATATTGGGGGAGACAAACATTTGCCTTATTTCAACCTTCCAGGTGAATCAAATCCTTTTCTTGGTTACAGGGCAATCCGCATTAGTCTTGACCGTACAGATTTATTTAAAACACAGTTGGCGGCCATTCTAAGGGCAAGCGTGTTTGGAGATGTAAAGATCATGCTTCCCATGATCAGTAATATCCTGGAAGTACGTAAAGCAAAAGCAATTCTCAGGGAAGTAAAAGACGGATTGGCGGTGAGGCAAATTAAATATAATGCAGACATAGGGCTGGGGATTATGATTGAAATACCATCAGCAGCAGTTACAGCCGACCTGCTGGCAAAAGAAGTAGATTTTTTCAGTATTGGCACCAATGATCTTTGTCAATATACGCTGGCGGTAGACAGACTTAATGATCAGGTAAAACATTTGTATGAACCTTTTAATCCCGGCGTATTAAGATTAGTACAAAATGTAATAGACCAGGGATGTAAATACAATATTCATACAGGTATGTGCGGCGAACTGGCGGGCGATGCATCAGCCACATTATTGCTTTTGGGAATGGGGTTAAGAGAATTTTCAATGAGTGCATCTTCTATCCCCTATGTAAAGACTTTAATAATTAATGCAAGCATTACAAGGGCAAAAGAAATCTGTCAGCATGTGATGACCCTTGACAATGCCGAGGCCATCACTCATTATTTACAAGAATGCAATAAGCAATGATTACAAAAGAATATACAATAACTGCCGCAGAAGGCCTTCACGCAAGGCCTTCCACAAACCTGATCAGGCTGGCAAAAACCTTTAAATCAGTAACAAGTTTAAAAAAAGGTGATAAGGTGATAAAGCTGAACAGTATGCTCAATTTATTATCAATGGGTTTAAAAGGCGGTGACATTATTACAATCCATATAGAAGGTGATGATGAACAAGTTGCCGGAGAAGCGATTAATAATTTCTTTAAAGAGGAATTGAAATATTTATGAAACGGGTAAAACGAAATCAAATAATAATTATAGATAAACATGAAAATAACCATTGCCAAAAACGAACAGGAATTTGATACCATTGCAGCGTGGAGAATAATAGCACAAATGCTGGAAAAACCAACCGCCGTTATTGGTCTTTCAACAGGGCAAACCACTATTAATATGCATGCTATTGTCTCGGCTATATTTAAACAATATCCATTTGATGTTTCGAATATTACGTTTATAAATGTTGATGAACTAACCAACCTTCCTCGTGAATATGCCGGAAGTTGCTACACCATGATTTTGAATCAAATTGCCGGTCCACTAGGTATACCGGATGAAAATTTTATAATGCCTCCCACCATGTCAGATGATTTCGAAAGAGAAGCAGCATTATTTGAAAGCCGTATTGCAGAGCGCGGGGGTGTTGATTTGCAGATGCTTGGCCTGGGCGCTAACGGACACATTGGCATCAATCAACCCGGAACTCCTTTTGAAAGTGAAACATGGGTGTCACCAATGGATCCCGATTTTGAAGCACGGGTTCGCAGGGAAACACAAGTGCCGGCAGGAACTGAATTGGGTGGATTAACAAGAGGCATAAAAAATATCATGCACACACGCAAATTAATATTGATAGCCAAAGGTGCACATAAGGCCGATATGGTTGCAAAGGCTATTCAAGGGCCTGTAACAACCGCCATTCCTGCATCGGTTATTCAACTGCATCCAAATTGCGAAATATTAATAGATGCTGCCGCGGCTTCAAAACTAAAAAGGAGCGTATAAAATGAACAGTTTAAAAATTATCATCGCATTCCTTTTATGTACAGGTATTTGTTCAAATGGATTTAGCCAGTTGAACAAAAGCCGTTTCAATGTAATTGTACTGGCGGAGAATAAAGGAAGTATTCATCGTCCATACGTAGACGTTGCTATTCCCTGGCTGAATAAATTAGCGGCTGATAGTTCTTTTAGTGTTGACGTTATCGAAAACACAGAAAAAATTGATGATCAGTTTCTATTAAAATACCAGGTAATTATCCAGCTTGATTTTCCACCTTATATGTGGTCTGATAAATCCAAAGCCGCATTTGAAAAATATATAGAAGATGGCATAGGTGGCTGGATTGGTTTTCATCATGCAACATTATTGGGTGAGTTTGATGGATATGCTATGTGGCAATGGTTTTCAAAATTTATGGGCGGGATTAGATACAAAAACTATATTTCAACTTTTGTAAAAGCAAATGTAATAGTTGAAGACAGCACTCATCCTGGTATGAAAGGTATCACAAACCCGTTCACAATTGAAAAAGAGGAATTTTATATCTACGATAAAAGCCCACGGAAAAATGTGCATGTGCTTGCCCATGTGGATGAAGACAGTTATTCGCCTGATAGCAAAATAAAGATGCGAGACCACCCGGTGATCTGGACCAATGAAAAAGTGAAAGCAAGAAATATTTACATATTCATGGGCCACCATCCCGGGCTATTTCAAAATGAGAAGTATATACAATTGTTCAGGAATGCGATCTTTTGGGCTGCACAAAAAGGATGAGTAAATTTTACATTAACCTGGCAATTATTTTACAATGACCTTAACCATTATACAAAGTGTATGAAAAATTTATCACGGAAAATTGCCAGCTTTTGTTTAGTAATAATTGTATTAACCCTTCAATCAATTGAAGCCCGGGCACAGGCGCCGAAATCAACAAAAGTGATTGCCTTTTTCACTTCAAGAAACGATATCTCCCATATTAGTTTTGTAAAGGAAGCTCATGTATGGCTTAAGGAGCAATCCGGCAAACTCCATTTCCAGTATGACAGCACCAGTAATTGGGATAATATGAACCCTTCATTTTTGAAGGAATATAAGGTGGTAATATTTTTAGATACGAGGCCGGAAAAAGCCAGTCAAAGAAATGCGTTTGAACATTATATGAAAAATGGAGGGGCATTTATGGGATTTCATTTTTCAGGATTTGCACTTAATCATTCCGACTTTCCACAAAACTGGGATTGGTACCATAAAGAATTTTTAGGCGCAGATGAATACAAGAGTAATACCTGGCGTCCCGTGCCAGCCATTTTACAAATTGCAGAAACGACGCACCCCACACTCAATGGGTTACCCAAAACTTTTAAATCTGCACCCTCAGAGTGGTACAGGTGGACCGGTGATTTATATTCCAATAAAGACATTCAAATTTTGTTGAGTATACATCCAAGCAGTTTCCCCTTAGGCACAGGCCCAAAGCCACACGAAATTTGGCACGAGGGAAATTACCCCATAGCCTGGACCAATAAAAATTATAAGATGGTCTATATGAATATGGGACATAACAATATGGATTATCACAATACCGATACCACCATGTCGTCCTCCTTTTGCAGTGAGGAACAAAATAAATTTATATTGAATAGTCTTGAGTGGCTGGTAAACGACACATCCGGGCCAAAGGTTCCAGTAACAGAACCCCGTGCGCCATTGCAGGATGTTATTATTCATATTAACCAGGTTGCTTTTGATGCTGCAGCGCCGAAACAGGCAGTAGTGGAAACTGCAGATTCGTTTACCCTTCCTGCGAAATTCAGGATCACCAATATTGCAGGAAATAAAACTTTTTTTGAAGGAGTATTAAGCAACGATATGTCTGCTAAAGAATGGTTTGCAGGCCGCCATTTTTACAGGGCAAATTTTTCTTCATTTCAACAACCCGGAACATTTTTGCTGAGAGTAAAATATAAAGAGATGGAATTGGCATCAAGTCCATTTGAAGTGGGGAATCAAATTCTTGCAAAACAATCTATACCTGCAGTCTTTGAATTTTTCAAACACCAGCGGGCCAATACTCCTGAAGAATTAAATGCGGATAAGCATTTGTTGCTTTATGGCAGCAACAAACGTGTGGATGTGCACGGCGGCTGGTGTGATGCCTCCGGTGATATCAGCAAATATTTCTCTCACCTTGCTTACACCAATTTTATGTCGCCCCAGCAAACACCCATGGTTGTTTGGTCAATGGTGAATTCAATTGAAACTACAAGTTCCTTAATTAAAGATATTAAAGGTAATTCAGCCTTCAAAGCAGAAGCACTCTACGGTGCCGATTACCTGATGAGATCATTGTCGCCTGACGATTATTTTTACATGACCATATTCAGTTATTTTAAAAAGGATCCTGAAGAGCGCCGCATTGTGGGCCTGTTGGCCGACAGCAAGACCACATCCGATTATCAATGTGCCTATCGGGAAGGTGCTGGCATGGCGATAGCAGCACTGGCCAGGATATCTCAATGGAAACAAAATGGGGAGTTCACCAGTGAGCAATATATCTTGGCCGCAAAGAGAGCTTTCAAACACGTTGAAATAAATAATTTAAAGTACGACGATGATGGAAAAGAAAACATCATTGACGATTATTGTGCATTGATGGCAGCTACAGAATTGTGGATTGCTACTAACGACGATGTTTACAAAGTTGCTGCCCGTAAGCGGGCAAAACATCTTTCTGACAGAATGAGTAAAACCGGCTATTTTATTTCCAATGATGCTGACCGTCCTTTCTGGCATGCGGCTGATGCAGGCTTGCCGGTGATCGCTCTTGCCCGTTATCTGGATAAAGAAAGTGATAAAAAGATACGGCCTGTGGCGCTCAATACAATCAAACAATTCCTGGATTATCAATTACGGGTAACCGGAGCTGTTGATAATCCTTTTGGATACGCAAGACAATCATTTAAGTTTAGAGGAAGTATCAAAGAAGGATTTTTTATACCTCATGAAAATGAAAGTGGCTGGTGGTGGCAGGGGGAGAATGCACGACTTGCTTCATTAGCTACAGTTGCTGTCGTTGGTGGCAGGTTGGTATATCCAGGTGATGGTGCTTTCGGAATTAAACCGGAACTGGCGAATTTTGCGGTCAATCAAATCAATTGGATATTGGGCGGCAATCCTTACGATGTGTGTTTTATGTACCAGCATGGGCAAAACAACACACCTTATATGGCATCGCTTTTTGGCCACGGTTCGGGAGCAGGCGGTATCGGTAATGGTATCACCGGAAAGGACGGCAGCCCGGATGGCAACGGCATAGATTTTAAAATGGAAGCTAATGGCAATGAATGGCGCTGGACAGAACAATGGATTCCGCATTCAGCCTGGTTTCTGCAGGCTGTTTCTGCGATGGCTGCGGGTAAACCCTAAGATTACTGCTTATTATGAACGGCGATTTTAAACCATGATCTATTTCATAACTAATCATTATTAGTAAACCTGCACCCCGAAGAGGAATAGCTGTTTATACCATATTTTCTAAAAATCAATCAAATGAAAGAATTTGTTTTCCCTTCCATTTTTATCCTTTTATGCTGCAACAATTCTTTTGCACAGAATTCAGCACCCGTTTATCCCCTGGATCCTCTAACGGCAATGGAGATGCGTAAAGTGGTGGCCATATTAAAAAGCAGCGGCACCACCAGTGAAAAGGACATATTCAATATCATCAACCTTAAAGAACCGCCCAAGCAGGAAGTGATTGAATATAAACCTGGCCAGCCCTTCAGACGGGAGGCGTTTACAAGCTTTTATGATTATGGCAAAAATGGAGTAACGGAAGCCGTGGTAGACCTGAATGCTGAAAAAGTGATTGCTGTAAAAAATCTGCCCAATGTGATCGGTATGGGACTGGAGGCCGACTCAATAGCCAGTTCAATTGTGTTGAAAGATGCCGCATGGGTTGCGGCCCTGAAGAAGCGGGGAATTTCAATTGATTCAGTAACACACCGTGGAATCTTTACAGGAGATATTGGTATTGGCCCGGTTGGTCACCGGGAACAATTGGTGATTGCCCGGAGGAAAAATAGTCATGTTGATATTGAAGGGCTGATGGCCTACACAGATTTTACCAGTGGGAAGATCCTGAAGATAGTGGACGAGCCAGTGGCTTTCAGTGATTTTGTAAGCGCAGGTTATTTTAATAAGGATACTATGGCGGATTTGTTCAAGGGCCCTAAACCTTTAATCATCACCCAGCCGGAGGGTCGTTCGTTTGAAGTAAATGGACATGAGATCAGTTGGCAAAACTGGAGGTTGCGTTATGGCGTGGATAACCGGGAAGGCCTGGTTATCTATGATGTGCGCTATGCAGATAACGGTAAAGAACGATCGGTAATGTACCGCGGTTCGATGCCGGAAATGGTAGTGCCTTATGGATCGCCGGACCTTTTCCAGGCTTCCTATAATTTCTTTGATGCAGGTGATTACCGCCTAGGGCAAGGTATCGCCAGATCAATGAGCCCGGGAGCGGATGCACCAGAAAATGCCTTGTATATGCCAGCCATCCTTCATCGTGAAAATGGGAAGCCTTTCCAGATGGACCGTGCAGTAGCCATTTATGAAGAATATGGCGGACCACTTTGGCGGCACAATGTAATATCTCGCAGGGCTACCAACCTGGTGCTGAAATATTATACCATGATCGAGAACTATGATTACGGGTTTGTCTGGAGATTTAAAGAAGACGGAACGATCGATGTGGAAGTGGAACTGACTGGCATAGTAGAAATTAAGGGAGTACACCGGGTAAATGAAAGGGACAAAACAGCTGACAACGATCTTTCTTATAACGGAACATCCTTCGGCACCCTGGTGCGACCACATGTGGAAGCGATCAATCACCAGCATTTTTTTGTTTTTAGGTTGGATATGGATATTGATGGACCGGCAAACAACAGTGTAATGGAGATGAACAGTAAACCTGTACCGGCAGGCAAACTTAATCCTTATGGAAATGCATTTATTACAGAACATAAAATGTTCATGATGGAGCAGGAGGCGCAGCGGTCAGTGAATTATGAAAGTGGAAGAAACTGGCACGTAGTCAATAATAAAAAGTATAATGCCACAGGACAGCATGCAGGTTATATGCTTATGCCAGGTACCCAGGCCAAGACTTTTTTACCGGAAAACTCTTTGCTCCGGAAAAAAGCAAGTTTCCTGAATCATCAGTTATGGGTAACGCAATACCAGGAAAACCAGGAATACCCCGCCGGCATGTACCCTGCCAGCAATAAAGTATATGACGGCTTAGCGGAATGGACAGCGAGAAATAGAATGATCGGGAATAATGACGTGGTGTTATGGTATGTTGCCGGCATCACCCATATTGTAAGACCGGAAGAATGGCCCATCATGTCGGTACACCGTATGGGGTTTTCGTTAATGCCTTTCGGATTTTTCTCAGGTAATCCAACACTAGGAATCAGTAACCCTGATTTTATAAAACAGCAATTCAAAAAAGTAGAGAAGCTGCAGCCAGATTCATCAGACCCCGAACTGGAACATCAGTAGAATGAATTAGACCTGCTTATAAAAAATAGCTCCCTTGCTTTTAATTGCAAACAAACATAACCGGATCCTTGCGATCTATACATAACTATCTTACGATTACGACCCATCCATATTTGGGCCTGGTTTCTTCAACCATTTTATTGCCTCTTCTGTAAGAGAATTTAACCTGGCCAGTCTGTTTTTCAGAAATGCTTTTAGCCATTTTACCGATTTGCCCATTGTATTAATGCGTAACCCCTTTATCAAAATCTTTTTCCGAAGCTGTGGAATTTCATATGTCATGTATTTCATAAATTCAACGTAGAAATCAAAAATCGAAACTATCAAAGGTGATAGGGGTTCCCCGATAACTTTCAAAGCTTCTTAAATGAAGCTTCATTGTGTTGATTACATTTATAGTGCATTGCTTTACTTCAGTTTTGGACTGGTGTATGTATAGCAATTAAGAACCGATTTAACAGCCGAATATGTAGCCGGGTATTTAAGATCTAATTTGGAATACATGAGAAAGTTCTATCTTTTGTATAAGCATAGAAATTCCCAACCGGTGGTTGGGAATTTGACAAAGACCTGTTGCATGCAGTAAGAACCTGGGGTGCTACACTGTTGCAAACGTCATTATCATTTCTGAAGCCTTTTCTTTATTCTGCTTAATGACTGATTTTTTATCCCTAAATAAGTGGCTATATGAAAGGATGCTACCCGCTGCACAATGTTCTGATGTTCCCGAAGAAGGTTTAAATATCTTTGCTCGTGGGTCAGGAATAATAAATTTTCAGTCCTTATTTGCGACTGGGTAAAAAAATGTTCTGCCAGAATTCTGCCGAAACGTTCCCATGGTTTATACTTCTGATAAAGGCTCTGCAAATCCCTGTACGACAAATAAAGGATTTCTGAATCTTCCAGGGCTTCAATATAATAGCTGCATGGATATTGAAAAATGAAGCTGCCAAAAGAAACGATAAACTGGTCTTCAGAAAAGAAAAATAAGTTTCGTTCTTCCTCCTTTTCAGCGTCATAGCGGTATAAACGAAATATGCCTTTTACCAGGATGCCTAAATCCTGGCAGACTACGTTTTGCTTGTTGTAAAAATTTCCTTTAGGGATTTCACGGCTGCGCCAGAAGGGAAGACTGGCTGCAATGTCTTCTTCTGTTAGTCCCGCAAATGGGATTAATATGTTTCGTAAAACTGTTGCTGCGTCTGTTGTCATTTTAACTACTTAAATATTCAAACGTTTTATCAACTTGTGAATTCCCTTTTAGAAAGCCCTGGTACATGAATACCACTTTTTCGAACCTTGCCAACCAGGAATGTTTTCTAAGGTCGATTTTCCTTTTGCTTTATTGTTTGTTTATTTAGTCCGGTAATTATTCCCTCACGGGTTGTTTATAATTTTCCTTTGCTTAATAAACTGGTACACCGATCCCACTATAAACAATATAAGAATTACAAGCAACGTTTTGCCGATTAAAGGATCTTTTATGTCTTTTGCTAATGGGTGTCCTATTGGAATTCTGGTAAGTGTTTCATTTACCGTAGGTAGCCAGGACAGAAAAAATGTAAAAGACATAAGGAAATTTTCGTAGTAACGGGCCTTGTTATTTCCTTCCCTTTTACTGTGCAGGTAAAATGCTGTAGTTATCAGAACTACAATTAAAAGCGACAGTATATGTCCCGGATTAAAACCTCCATGCTTCGAAATACCCAAAGCTGTTAATGAAGTGACCAATGTTCCGTAAAAGTAAATTTTTCCAGAAAGCACGGCTAAATTTATTTTGCCGTAGCGCACAAAGGATAATAAAGCCGCCAGAATAGCAACAATACCAATGATGGTATGAAAAATGCCCAAATTTGTAAGTCCCATAGTTTATTTTTTTTCAAATGTCTGAAGATAGAAAATGTGAAAAATGCACTTAAGTGAATTTTCCAGAATCTTTTAAATTATTTTGGCTTTTGGAAATGATGATTTGTCCTGATTTCATGGGCTTCTCAGGTTATTGAGACTTCCAACTTTCGAATTAATAGAATAATTTGAAATGGTAAATACCAGCGCCTGGCATTTATAAATAAACGAAGTTCTGGTTGTTACAACTGCCAATTATACCAGGCATCACTGCTGGCCATGGAGGCGCGCGGATTTTTTTTCAAAAAAAATCCGACTGCACGAACCAAATTTGTAACAGCTTGTTAGAATAACCCGTCAGCTGACCTGGCGCCTCGGCCAGTGCTTGCCATAAAAGACTACTTAGGTGAAGCCCATTGTCTTATGTCTTCACTCCGGCAGCCTTTCCTTATGAATTTTCGCACCCGGTGAATAAAGGAAAAAATCAGGCGGATTTTTGACGGGATACTTATTGCCTGGCATTCAATGAATCAATAATTACGAGCAAATGAAACAACTTTACCCGTGCCGGGTACTGTACCTGGTGCTGCTGCTGGCGCCGCTTGTGGCAACTGCACAACAAGACAATCACCCAGGCGACCATCCTGTACAAAAGATGTTACGCATCTACGAGGACAATGACTTTATCAATATACGCGGGCGCGGAACGGATGAAGCCTATACCAACGGTACGCGGATTGATTATTTCTATACAAAAAAACGGGCTCCACATTTCTTTATTACAAAATTGCTGACCGCACCGGGCGATAGCACCATCAATATTTCCGGATGGGGCATTACGGAGCTGATGTTTACGCCGCGCGATATCAGTACCAGCGCTTACCAACCGGACGATTATCCTTATTCAGCAGCACTGTTCCTGACCCATAGTTATTCTTCTTATAACCCGGCAAAAAAAATAAGCGTGCAAACTGAACTGATGCTGGGTGTGCGCGGGCCGGCAGCCCTTGGTAAACAACTGCAAAAATTTGTTCACCGGGTGATTCATTACCAGGAGCCGATGGGTTGGGACAACCAGCTACCGGATAAACTAATTGCCAACGTCAAATTCACACTGGAAAAACAACTATACGCGTACGGCAATTTGCTGGAAATTAATGGTGGCGCGGACATCTGCGCAGGTACTTTCTTAAATACGGCAACGATATATCCAACCATCCGGTTCGGGAAAATGAACCCGTATTTCAACGGACTGATGGACAATTATCTTTCCGGTGGAACGCATGTAAGTGGTAAAAGGAAAAACCTGCAGGCCTACCTGGTATTCAGGCCCGGGTTAACACTAACGGCTACCAATGCACTGTTACAGCAAGGAAGTTTTCGTCCTGGCAGCGAAAACAAAAATGAAAAGAGGGCATCAGTGAGAGACGCCGTATGGGAGTTCAATGGAGGGGCCGTGTTATCCATTAACCATTTTGCCATTTCTTTTAACCAGAATATCACTGCGGCGCTCGTTCATCAATTGTATTCTCATGAGACCGGCAACTTCTCTTTTTATATTGCATTATAAAATGAGCAGTTTACTGGCAGAAATTTTGTCAACGAACAAAATTCGTCCAAATATTTTTTTTTGAAAAAATTCCCGGAAATAACGGCTGGATAGGTTTCTGATAAGGTAGCAGCGACACTGCGGGCAGTAATTGAAAAAACTGCACCAGAAATCCAATTCCGGCATTGTATGCAATGTGCCCTTATAATGCCAGCCATCATTGTCCTGGTGCATGTTAAAAATAATCTCATATTTTATACCCTGGATATCGCAGGAGATAACCATGTTTAAAAGTACGAAACCAGGAGCTCCTGGGTAGCTCAGGTTTCTATGTCCAAATATCTATCTTTATACCACTGGCAGGCTGAACCTGCCAATTAATTAACCCACCCAATAACCGCCGTGAGAATTTTTTCAACAACGCTATTCTTTTTGTTACTGTCTGTACTAGTCCATGCGCAGCGAAACGTTGCCGACAGCCTGAGGGCAATTGTACAACGGGCCACCAATGATTCAATACAGTATGAAGCCAGCAGGTCACTCTATAATTTTTATGAGGAAATCAACCGTGATTCCGCGTTGTACTATGCGGAGTTGGATGTATCACTGGCCAGGAAGCATCATAAAAAACTGGTGGAAGCCATGGCACTGGACATCAAAGGTTACCAGTTGCTCCATCTGGGCCGTTTTTCCGAAGCCCTTGAATGTATGTTGAGTGCTTTTAGTATCGCTGTAAATCCCGCCAATAACAAGGAGCAGGGATGGACCGTGTCAACTTACGGGTCACCAGGTAAAAGCAGGCGTTTAGTGCTGGCAGTCACCCACCATATGATGGGCATCCTGATGACACAGACACAAAACACACAAGCGCAGATTTTTCATTTCAAACAGGCGGCAGCTATTGCCGGGGAGATCCATAATCCATTCCGGCTCTTACTTGCCAATATGAACCTGGGCGACAGTTATGTGATCACCGGTCAGCCTGATTCCGCGCTGGTATTTGCAAAACTGGCGGAACAGATTTCACTGGAATCTGGCATTAAAAAGTACCTCGGCCAGATCTATTCTATTTTTGGCGAAGTATATCTTGACAAGGGAAACAGGGCACTGGCAAAACAATATTTAGACCTCGGCTTGCAGGTTTCCATGGCACAAAATAACCTCAGCAGCCTCAGCAGGAATTATAACAGGTTGGTGCGGTATTTTTTTACCGGGGAACAAAAGGATTCAGCACTTTATTATGCATTAAAACAATTGCAGGTGATCCAATCCCTGGGCCCCATCCTCGGATTGGAATCCAACCTGGGCATAGCCTATAAAAATATTTACCTGGGTTACCAATTAAGCGGACAGCCGGACAGCGCCTTCAAATACCAGGGCCTTGCGCTCTCAGCCATTGACAGCATCAGCAAAATCAGGATAAAAAAATTAGCGGCTTTTCAGAATACCAATTTCAGTGAACAGCTGCGCGTACAAAACCTGGAAAAGGAAAAACTACTGTACCAGAATAAGGTCAGAATTGGTGCATTGGTAGCGGGCTTGTTCATATTCTTACTGATAGCGGCTATCCTTTACCGTAATAACCGTCAAAAACACCAGGCCAACCTAATTCTGGAACAAACCCTTGCCCATCTCAGATCCACGCAATCGCAACTTATCCAGGCAGAAAAAATGGCTTCACTGGGCGAACTCACCGCAGGTATTGCACATGAAATACAAAACCCTTTAAACTTTGTAAATAATTTTTCTGAAGTAAACACCGAATTGGTGGATGAGGCAACTGCAGCACTGGATAAGGGTAATACGGAAGAAGTCAAAGACATCTTACATGATATCAGGGACAATGCAACAAAGATCAATCATCATGGCAAACGGGCAGATACCATTGTAAAAGGCATGCTGCAGCATAGCCGGGTTGGTAATGCTGTAAAAGAACCAACGGATATTAATAAACTGGCAGATGAATATTTGAGGTTAGCCTTTCATGGCATACGTGCAAGGGACAAAACGTTCAATGCATCACTGCAAACCAATTTTGATGAAAGCATTGGCAGCACCGCGCTTATTCAGCAGGAGGTTGCCAGGGTATTGCTCAATATTTACAATAATGCATTTTATGCAGTTGCGGAAAAAAAGAAATTGTCAACCAGCGATTATGATCCAACGATTACGGTTGGCACAAAAAAAACAGCTGGCAAAATTGAGATTACAATAGCAGACAATGGCAATGGTATCCCCCCGAAAATATTTAATAAGATCTTTCAGCCATTTTTTACCACCAAACCCACCGGGCAGGGAACCGGGCTTGGCTTATCACTTGCCTATGATATTGTAAAAGCACACGGAGGTGAACTAAAGGCCAGCTCAAAGGAATGGGAGGGTAGCTTGTTTACGATTGTTTTGCCTGCCTCCTGAAAGTGGTTTCGGCTGGCGTCTGGCAGTGTCTCTGCAATTCAGGGCCTTCCATTATTATTTTAAAATCCATAACACTGCTAAGTCGTCCAGGTTGAAAGAAATCAGTCTGGGTGCGTCTGATCAGGTAATTGTATTTTTTCATTTTGCTAAATATAAAATAGTTGGCCTTTCTTTAACCTTAGCGCGTATCGGATTGTATTATTTTTGTATAATGACAAGCAGCACTAAAAATATCACCCCTTTATTGAACACAATGGTGCTGCAACAGGATATGCTGGATATATATACCTGTTCTTTTACTGAATTCCTTCCTTTTTGCTCAAAGCTTTATTATTTCTCCAACTTTAAGGACTTTAATACGCCCAACCAGGGCTGATCGGTTTCAGGCCTGGTGTTTTATTTAGGTGTTTAATGATCAAAGACGCAACCCCCATGCATATGGGTATCGGTCTGTATTATAAGGTATTTCAAAATTATTTTTATGTCATCTGTAGTAACACTTTTACTGGTGCTATTCATTATTATGGCTGCCTGCCTGGCATTTATTTTTTTTCATCAAAAAGAAAGTCATCGGAAAGCGAGTTCGCTGAACCGTCGTTTGGAGATTAAAGCGCGGGAGAACAATATGGTGCTTTTGACTGCAGAGAAGTTCAACAATTCTATTTTCGGGTTGGATGCCGGTAATAACAAACTCATCGTTTGTAACGCAGTGGACGAACAAATTATTGACCTGGAAGATTTGAAACACTGCAGGAAAGAAAAGAAATGGCTGCATATTCCTGCTGAAAAAGGAAAAAAACCGGAGACACACCTTGAAAAAATATCCCTGTTATTTGATTTCAAAGGAGAAAAATTGTCTCATGAGCTCGTTTTTTACGAATACAGACATGACAGCATTTTTCAAATGCACGAACTGGAGCAGAAAGCCGACTACTGGGAGCTTTTATTTAACAGGCAAATAAAGATGCAATAAAAATAATTGTGCAACTTTCCTGCAGCCGGCGTACACAATGCTAACCATTATGGGTACCTGTGTTTGTCGTTGGCTGGTTAAGACAGGGTATGCGTTAGCCCATTAAAATTTTAGCACCATGAATAGTAATAACCGCAACACGGATAGTGGTAGCCTTATTGTTGTACTGTTTGTATTGTTAAACAGCCTTGCATTGCGGGAAGCATATATGGGTTGCCCGCAATGGAATCTTGTTCACGTAGTAACACTTCCATTACTGCTGTTCTATGTTATCAAAATGTATTTACCTGCTAAAAGGACAAAGCACCCAATGGGGAAACATTATTTTTTCAGGTGGAGCAATAAATGCAGGCGTAGCAGGTAATATCCTCAACGGTTTTGAATACCAGGTGAAAGAAATGCACCGTTGTCCGGGCGACGGATTGACAGGCGGGCGTTTTCAACGATATTGTCAGCGCGCTGAATCAATGGTGTTTGTCACGGGATTTTATTAAATGATCTGGATTTTATGTCCGCTATTTATTTTCTACGACACACTTGTAAAAGGACAAAGGCATCGTGTATTATCCTGGAAGTGCAGTCGGCACATACCCAAAATGCTTTTTGAATGCAAAAGAAAAATGGGAGAGGTTTTCAAATCCGCTTTCGTAGCAAACATCAATGGGTTTCATTTTCTTTTCCACTAAATGGTAGTGTGCCAGTTCCAGCCGTTTTTGTGTAAGCCAACGCTGTGGCGTGGTATTGAATACTTTTTTGAAATCTCTTTTGAACGTCGTCAGGCTTCTTCCCGTCAGGTATCCAAATTGCTGCATCGGTAAATTGAACATAAAATTTTTTTCCATATAGTCAGCCAGGTTGATCTTTCCCGGAGCCTCAAAATTTGCCAGTACGTTGTCTACTTCTTTATCGAGTGTCCTGAGAATACTGATGGCCTCTGTAATCTTAAGAGAGGCGATATCTCCGGGAAGGTCCTTCATCTCAAAATAGGGAATCAATGAAGCCATACAGCTTGCCAGTAAGGGATGATTAATGAAACTAAAAATTTTCGGGGATATTAACGGCTTCGGGTTCACCTTACGGTTGGCATAAAAATCCCTTAACCGTTCCACCGACAGGTGCATCACCACAGTCTTGTGCGGTTGTCCGTCTTTGGGATAATTGATAATGGTGGCCAGCTGGTTTCTCGGGATTAGAAAAATATCCCCTTTTTTGAAAAAATAAGTAGCACCGGCCTGCACAATCTTCGTTTCACCGGAGATGAACCAAACCAGCATGTGCTGGTCAAACATGATATCAGACTTGAAAAAATGGTCATCATAGCTGGAAAGCTTGATATCTGCTGTGATATACTTGGCGGTATATTCCATGATTCGTCTTTTAGTATTGCTTAATAAGGTATCAAAGTATTTCTTAATGATGTACAGATGAACCCAAAAATAGAAACTATTCATACGTTAAAACGGATACCGGTCATTTCTTCGCTTAACACCCACAATTTTTTGGCACTGGTTGCATCCAGTGAATATAGTTGTACGCCTTCAGAGCCTGCCGTATCTACCAGTTGGGCAACTTCTCCGTCCTCGCAATAGACCCCGCCGATGTAGTTGAGCAGTGGACTGGTGGCACACCAAACGGTTGTTGCAGCCCCCTGCGCTATGCTTTTTAACGACGCGGCCACTTCCGGAAGCAGCTGGCCTGCTGCATCGCAGAATCCCATTTTCTGAAAAAGCTCCAGCGGCGCCTCCCTGCCCAGTTCGGTTCCACGGATAGAACCGGGATGTACCGCAAACACCCTTACGCCCGACGATTTGGCGCGGTTATCCAGTTCCATTGAAAAAAGGTTTATCGCGGTTTTTGATTGCCCGTAACCCTGCAGTGTTTCATATTCCCCGTAAAGAAAATTGGGATCTTCAAAATGGAAAGGTGCAAAATGGTGGCCTTGAGAGGAAACATTCACCACCCTGGCTCCGCCGGCTTGCTGTAAGGCAGGCCATAACCGGGCGGTCAGCTGAAACGGGGCGAGGTAATTGGTCGCCAGTTGAGATTCAATGCCACGGGTGTCCCGCCGCAATGGCACCCACATGATTCCTGCATTGTTAACAAGCAGGTGAAGGGGTCTGCCAGCAACCAGGAATTTGTTAGCAAAGTTATCTATGGACAAGGGGGCCATCAAATCCATTGGTTCCACCTCCACGCCAGCAATTCCCTGCAGGTTTTTCCTAGCTTTTTCAATGTCCCTTGCAGGCACAATAACGGTTGCTCCGGCCGCTGCCAGTGATTTGGTCGTTTCATGACCGATGCCGGTATTGCCACCTGTTACGACGGCGATTTTTCCTGTAAGATCTATACCTTTTATTGTATCGCTTGCGGTTGATGTGGCATTGAACCCGGAACCCACCGGATGTTGCAAAACGCCCTGGTAATTGTTGTATTTCATTTTTTAATTTTTTTTGTTACAACAAAAGTAGAAAGGGTTTAATCGGGTGGTTTTGTTCAGAAGTCCTGATTTGCTTTGTTTATAAGGTCACTTAAGTGCTGAATGCAGGGAATACGTTGGCCCGGTATTTTATTTGCAATATTGCTGTATCAATTCGTTTAAGCGCCCTCTTTTAATGGCTGCCTTGGCAACCCAGTTAAAAATGGGTTCGGCTATTTTTTGGAATCCCGGCATGCGTGAATTGCTTAAGTAAACAAACAATGCCAGGTCAGCCATTTTTTTGGGTGTTCCTGCGGCACTTGCCAATCCATCTTTTGCAAGCCCTTTTAAAATGAAAAGGGCGTTTTCAAAATTCTTATTGCCAGGGCTGAGGGTTGCTTTTACAATACATTCCTCATTGGAAACATTGTGGTAATAATGTTTTTCGTTTGGACGGATGGTTACCGTTTCTCCCTGACTTAAATGGTGAATGGACTTGCCTTTTCCTACTTGCAGTGTGCCTTTTACCATTTCAAAGGTTTCCGAAAACAAGCTGTGGTAATGCCAGGGTGTTTTTTCAGCCGGAAGAATGTTCATTTCAATTACACTTTCTGTATGGGTGTCTGCTGAATGAAGCAGTTTGATATATCCTTGAGTTTTCATAATGTTTTTTTTAAGGGTTTAACTGCCAATAAAATTATACCGCATACAAAACAAATAAGGATGGCCATGATATGTGGTATCGCTTGCTGAACACCGGTGTAGCTTTTACTTAAAACAATCAGCATATCAGTAACAGGCACCATGGTACCTGCTAATAATGTTATGCCCAATGCCCGCCGCTCATTCATCAAAACAAAAACGCAGAGTAGCAGACCGGAAAGGACATCCCTGATACCTTTGATATAATGAAATGAGTAGTCCCCCTGTTCATTAAAATGGATGCCGAACCCGGCTTCGGCTATTTCAGCAGATAAAAAAAAGCGGGTGCCCAGAAAAATTAATCCCAGACCCGTTATAAACGCTACTGTATACAAGATTTTTGTTGTCATAATACCATCGTTTTAGATTAGGACACAAAATTCCCTCAGCAGCCGTCAATATTGATGCACCTGGGTTAACAAATCAAGACTGGGTGGACATTCTTTTGCGGATGCGGCTAAGTGATTGAGGTTTCACACCCACATACGACGCAATATGATATTGAGAAATCCTTTGCTCCAGATCAGGGTGGTTTTTCCTGAACCTTTCATACCGGCGTTCAGGTGTTTCAATATAAAATGAACTGATATCTGCCAGTAATTGTATAAACACCGCTTCAATGGCCATCCTTCCAAAACGTTCGCCTTCACGAACCCCCGCATACAATATTTGCAGGTCAGCATGCGAAATAACCAAAACCTCACAGTCTTCCAAAGCCTGGATGATTTTTGAAGAGGGGCTTTGCGGAAGAAAACTTTCATAGTTGCATACATAATTATTTTCCTGTGAAAAGGCGTATGTTTTTTCTTCGCCGTCGTGATTGATATAGTACCGCAGTAATCCCTTTGCAACAAATCCCACTTGTTTACAAATTTGTCCTTCTGCTAAAAAGAAGTCTCCTTTTTTGTACGACTTTTCTTTAAATAAAGAGGTTACGATGTCCCGCTCGGCCGGGCTGAGCGTTATCAGGTTTTGTATGCTATGCAGTAAGCTCTTTATCATAGTAGGATGCCGATAAAAAATGGCGGTAACTGGTGTTTACGCTAAAATACACCGTATGTTCGGCACGACCATTTTTATAGTCGTTCCATTTTCAGTGGATTGACTAAAGGCAACTCTACTTTAAGGAAAGCTGAGCCGGAAGCTTAATAAATTTCAAATGCGTTACCAGATTAATCAGCTGTGCCGAATTTACTTCAAAACCGGTAATCTTATTTTTATTGTCCCTCCAACAGTTGGTCTGTTTTGTTTAAATCGTCAATTTTGGAAGGGGATATCCTGATAAAGGAGGCTGCAGCCCCGGCGTACCCGGGTGTAAAAAATATTTTTCGGCATACACAGGGTATATTTCCAATAATTAGTCTTGTATTTATAACGAAAGCATGCGCATCAATGAACGACCAGGGAAAGCCAGGCTGGCAACTGCATAATATGGACGAAGGCAAACCAGGAGGCAGGTTGCACCCGGCGGCGGACCAGCCTGCAGGTCCGCTGGTGGTAAAAGATGACGACCAGTTTATAAAAAAAATATTTGAAACAGATGCGCGCAGGGCTTTTGAATTGCTGTACAATAAATATTACAGCCTGTTGTGCAACCATGCTGTGCGGTTTGTCTTTTCAAGGCAGAAAGCAGAAGACCTGGTTTCGGATGTTTTTGTTCTTTTCTGGAAGAACCGGCTGTACACGTCCGTTAGCAGCAGTTACCGCGCTTATTTTTTTACCGCTGTGCGGAACAAATGCTGTACTTATTTAAAATGGGATTTAAAGAAAGAGGGCAGCGGCGAACCAAATGAAGCAACTCCCTCCACCATGCCCACGCCGGAAGAAATCATGTATGCCTCTGATCTGCATATTAAAATTGAACAGACGATTCGCTCCCTGCCAGGAAGGCAACAACAGGTATTTGTGCTGAGCAGGTTTGAAGGAAAGAAAAATAAAGAAATAGCCAAAGCATTGAAGCTGTCAGTAAAAACGGTAGAGATGCATGTAACAAAAACACTGGCCACATTCCGTAAGATGCTCGATAATGAATTATAAACATCAACATGAAAGAACTTTCTAAAAATATATTGTTCCAGTATTTCTCCGGCACGGCGTCACCCCTGCAGCACAAGCTAATAATGGAATGGTTGCAGCATGCAGAAAACCGCGAGACCTTTTACCAATGGCTGGAAGAATGGGAGAAAGAACATGTGCAATTTGTTCCTTCGCCGCTAACAGGAGCTGCGGGAATCATGGATGGAACGGCGCTTTATTTACAGTCTGCAGCAGAAGCGCCGGTTAAAATGCTTTCACAATGGCGCACTGTTTTTAAGTTAGCGGCCTGTGTGCTGGTAGTAATGCTGGCAGCCTGGCTGTTTCGCGATAATATTCTCTATACCCGCTATGAGACCGCCTTTGCCGATGTAAAAGAGATCAGGCTGTCAGACGGAACAGATATAGTACTGAACGCCAATTCAGTACTGCAGGTGCCAAGATGGGGTTTTGGTAGCGGCGACCGCAATGTAAAAATGTCTGGCGAAGCAGTATTCAAAGTGAAACACACCACTACTGATCAGCGCTTTACCGTACAAACCAACGGCCAGTTGAACGTGGAAGTGCTGGGCACCGAATTTTCTGTTTACAGTCGTAACAACAATAATAAAGTAGCATTAAAAAAAGGGTCTGTAAAAGTATTATTCAGGGAAACAGATAACCAACCGCTGATTATGCTGCCGGGCGATGTAGTAGATGTAAACATTGCAGGTAACGTGAAACTGACACACAAACAATCCGCGAACAATTTTATTGCGTGGAAAGATCACCGGTTCATTTTTGACAGCACAAGCCTCGGTGAAGCGGTAAGTTATATCCGTGAGTTTTTTGGGAATACCATCATCATAGGAGATGAATCACTCAGGGAAAAACGAATCACGGGTTCATTCCGTTCGGATTCATCTGCGGAAGTATTGTCTGTACTGTGTGAAATGTATAATATGGACATGCAGCGGAAAGAAGATAGCATCATACTCAGGTCAAAAAAATAACATTGATAAAAATATACCTGGCGTCACCATCTCATCAATAACCAAACGATTGCAATATGAAATTATCACCCTGTGCCCGCGGCGGGCTGTACCTTCTTTTAATGATCAGTCAACTGGTAACAACCGCAACTGCCATAGCACAACAGGCAGCCACCAATACTGCAGTAGCACTGCAGCAGGCGGGGCCAGGCCTGAATGGCGACAGCAACCTGAACCTCCGCGATGCACTGCTGCTCATCAAAAAAACATACCAGGCAGACATTTTATTTGACGATGACATAGTTAAAGGCATTGTGGTTAGCAATACCGGCACATGGGCCAAAGCAACCAATGCTGAAGACGCTTTAAAAAACCTGTTGAAGGATCTGCAATTAAAATACCGGGTGGTTAAAAAAGATAGCTATATCATTTTTGCTGCAGGAAAAACGAACAACAAAACGCCGCAACCGGTTACCGGAAATACTCCGGGTAATACTGGTTCACCCGGCAATACGGTTGGCATTGAAAATGAAAACACTCAGAAGGGTAATGAAGGTTTACGCAAAACGGACACTGAAATAAGGGGAGAAGTTACGGACGAGACCGGTAAACAGCTGCAGGGCGTTAGCATTGCCATCCGCGGTACAAAGAAGGGCACCAGCACAATTGCAAACGGCAGTTTCACACTGGAAATGCCGGAAAATAAGGTGGTGCTGGTCTTCAGCAATGTTGGCTTTGAAACGCAGGAGATAGCGGTACAGGATAACCGCGAATTACTGCGTGTAGTAATGAAAGCAACAAGCAGCCTGTTGAATGATGTGGTGGTAATTGGTTATGGCACCACGCGCAGAAAGGATTTAACAGGCGCAGTAGCATCCATTGGGGTAAAAGAAATTAAATCACAACCCATTAATTCGTTTAACCAGGCCATCCAGGGCAGGGTAGCAGGTGTACAGATAACGCAATCCTCCAACTCTCCGGGTGGTGGCATTACAGTACGTGTTCGGGGTGGCAATTCTATTTCGGCAAGCAATGATCCGTTGTATGTGATAGACGGTTTTCCATTGGCCACTCCGGGAGCTGCAACTGGTGCTGCCAGTAGCGGCGCCAGCTATGCCAACCCGCTTTCTACCATCAACCCCAATGATATTGAATCTATAGAAATACTAAAAGATGCATCGGCCACTGCTATTTATGGTTCACGTGGCGCCAACGGCGTTGTTATTGTAACTACCAAAAGGGGCAAAACCGGTCAATCTGGTGCAGATTTTGAAACATTTACCGGCTGGCAACGCGTAACGCGAATGCTGGAACTGGGCAACGCCATGGATCAACTGAATATGAAAAATGAACAGCTGGCCAACCTTGGTTTTGCATCGCGGTATGGAAACCCAACCGGGCCGTATCCAAAACCGGTAGCTGAATATGGCGAAGGCACCAACTGGCAAAAAGAAATTTTCCGGACAGCGCCTATTCAGAGTTATCAACTGTCCGTAACCGGTGGTAACGATAAAGTAAGGTACCTGCTAAGCGGAAATTATTTTGACCAGGACGGGATTGTAATTGCCAATAATTTTAAACGCTATGTGGCACGGGTTAATATTGATGCCAAAATCAATGAATGGATAAAATTGGGTGCCAATGTTACTGCATCAAGAACGCTTAACAATGGTGTAAATGAAGACGGCGGGTACTTTGTAAACCCGGTGGGTGCCGCCATCACCATTTCTCCGGCCAGCCCCGTGTATGATGCAAATGGCAACTGGCAGTTGCTCAACTTTGGCCCCGGCTCCGGCTTCAACGCCATTCCAAACCCGGTTGCAGTACAAAGAACGTCTACCAACCTGCTTACTACCGACAGGATGCTGGGCAACTTTTTTGCAGATTTTACCATTGCCCCCGGGTTAAAAGCTCATATCAGTGCCGGGGCAGATGTACTCAATTCCAGGCTCAATGTTTTTTATACACCGCAAACACTGATAGGCAATACGCGCAATGGCTACGGCAGCAATGGTACGTCCAACAACCTGAACCTGCTCAATGAAAATACACTGATGTGGTCAAAAGAAATGGGCACCGATCATTCTTTCGATGTGCTGGCTGGTATTACATTTCAGAGCAACCAGGAACAAAGAACTTACCAGGAGGCTGAAGGCTTTCCAAATTACACACTCGGCGCCAACAGCCTGAGTGCCGGTAGTAAACAAATATTTACCAATAGCAGCCTGGAGAAGTGGGGATTGAATTCTTATTTGACCAGGATCAACTACCGTTTCAGAGACCGTTACCTGTTTACGTTCACAGCACGTGAAGACGGTTCCTCGCGTTTTGGTAAAAACAACAAATATGGCTTTTTCCCCTCGGGCGCATTTGCATGGAGGGCGTCTGATGAAAACTTTTTGAAAAACAACCGGCACATCACTGACCTGAAGTTCAGGGCCAGCTACGGAATTACAGGAAACGATGGTATCGGTTTATACAATTCACTTTCGCGCTACAATATTGGCAGAACGGTTTTCAATGATGTGGAAGTGCTGACCAACCAGGTATCAAGAATTGAGAACCCCGATCTGAAATGGGAGAAAACAGCCCAGCTGGATATTGGTATTGATGCCGGTTTCTTTAAAGACAGGCTTACCATTGTAGCAGATTACTATGTTAAAAAGACCAGCGGCCTGTTACTCAATGTTGAGCTGCCGGCAACCACAGGATCCACCACGGTACTGCGCAATGTGGGAAGCGTTCAGAATAAAGGTTTTGAACTGGCCATCAATACTGTTAATATACCGGCAGGCAAGAATAAATTTGGATGGATAACATCCGGTAATATCTCCTTTAATAAGAACCGGGTGCTTTCGCTTGCAAATGGCGTAGACCGGTTTTTTTCCGGGCAAACGGTGGTGCAGGTGGGACAATCCATTGGTTCGTTTTATGGAAACGTGTTTGACGGTATCTGGCAATCCACCGCCGAAATTTCAGCAGCCGGTTTACTGGCGCCTGCCGGTACATTGCCCGGCGCTTATAAATACAAAGATGTAAATGGCGATAAAGTATACAATGAATCAAATGACCGCATGATACTGGGCAACGGCTTGCCGAAGTATATATTCGGGCTTACCAATAATTTTACTTTCAAGGGATTTGACCTGGCCATATTTTTTCAGGGCGTGCAGGGAAATAAAGTCTACAATATAACCGGCACTGCGCTGGTGACTTCTGACCCAAGTACCAACTTCTCGAAGCTGAATGTAATCGACCACTGGACGCAAACCAATCCCAGTAACGAGCGTGCTTCCATACGCCAGTGGCGTACACCCAACGTCTTTGATTACTACCTGGAAGATGGATCTTTTGTAAGACTCAAGAATGTTACGTTGGGCTACCAGTTACCAATAAATGTAAGGTGGATAAAGAAAGCCAGGCTGTATGTGAGTGGCCAAAACCTTTTTGTTGTAACCAGTTACAAAGGGTATGACCCCGAAGTAAACGGGAGTTTCAACAGCAATACCGTGTACGGCATAGACAATTTCAATTATCCGCCTGCACGGACTATCCTTATCGGTGCAACCATTTCCTTATAATTAAACTACCCGGCAATGAAATCGATGATAATTTTTTCCAATAAACGCTTAGCAGGCGCCCTGCTGCTTTGTATACTCATGGTTAATTGTAAAAAGAACCTGACCGAACAACCTTACTCATTTCTTGGTGAGGGCAATTCCTATCAATCCGCAGCAGATGCCGTTACCGCAGTTAATGCGGTGTATGACAGGATGCGTTCATTTTATGGAATGCCCATGCTCATACTGGCTGATCTGAATGCCGATGATATGACCGTGCGTCCAGATGGGGGTGCATCTGCCGTTGAAACAGATCAGAACACCTATACCGCAGCAAATGGAAATTTCGACCAGTTTTATACCAACACCTATTTATTTATAGACAGGGCCAACCGGGTCATTAAAAACGTACCGCTGATAAATATGGATGCAGCTCAGAAAACAAAGATCACCGGCGAAGCAAAATTTTTGCGTGCATTGGGTTATTTCAACCTGGTTCGTGCATTCGGCGCGGTGCCATTGGTAACAGCACCAACAACCGATGTAGTAAACGTAGCACTGGCACGTAGTTCGGCAGACAGCATTTATGCACAAATCATCAGTGATTTAAAGGATGCTGATAATGCAGCACTGCCGGCAAAATATACGGCTGCCGGTGAAGTAGGCAGGGCCACATCCGGCGCCGTAAAATCTATACTGGCAAAAGTTTATTTAACACGTAAAGACTGGGCCAACGCTGCAGCCAGGGCAAAGGAGGTAATTGATGGTGGTATTTACAGCCTGTTTCCTGATTACAAAGACATCTTTATACCGGAAAATAAAAATGGGCGCGAACATATATTTTCTGTGCAATACAGTTGTATAAAAAATACTTACGGAAGCGCTATGGGATTAAACTTTGCCATCTTTTTTTCCTGGCCTGTACAGCAATCCGGTGGCAGTTGCCAGGCAAATGAAACATTTGTCTCCTCTTATCCGGCGGGCGATTACAGGAAAAAAGTTACCATCATCACCCAAAAAGTAAACCCTGCCACGGGTGCGCTGGTATTGTCGCGCACAGGTTCACATCTTGATAAATATTGGGATCCCGCACCATGCGGACTTGACCAGGCCAGAAACAATTTTATGGTTATCCGTTATGCAGATGTATTGCTGATGTATGCTGAAGCGCTCAACGAATTAAACGGTCCTACCACTGAAGCTTATGCCGCCATTAACCAGGTAAGAACAAGAGCGAGGAATGGCGACGCCGCCGCCAATCCACAAAATGCGGCGGGCCTTACCAAAGATCAGTTCAGGGATGCAGTGGCAAACGAAAGAAACTGGGAACTCTGTTTTGAAGGCCACCGGCGCTGGGACCTGCTCCGTACAGACAAATACATAACTACGCTCCAGGCGGCAGGCATTCCGGTGGCAGCGAAAAACCTGCTATACCCCATACCGCAGAATGAGCGCGATGTGAACTCCGCACTGACACAGAATGAAGGCTACTAATTAACTATATCCATTTCAATGCTAACGCCAGTGATTAAGTGTTTTGTGAATGGTTTATTTACACTCCTGCTCTGGCCGGCTGTTTTACCAGCTCAGGACAAATACCAGGTGGTGGTGTATGGTGGTACTCCGGCTGGTATTGTGGCAGCGGTAGCAGCATCACGCGAAGGCGCCACCGTTGCATTGATTGAACAAACAAAACATGTGGGCGGACTTAATACAAGTGGTATTGGTACAGCCGAGACAGAACACATGATAGAAGAAACCATTTCCGGGTTGCCGCTGGAATTTTATACCCGGCTTGGAAAATGCTATGGCCTGAACAAACCGGTGTTTTATTTTGAATCTCACGTAGCCGAAAAAGTGTTCCTGGAGATGCTGGAGGAAGCGAAGGTGACATTATTGTTTGAAGCTTATGCCGGAAAGGTTACAAAGAAAGATGGCCGTATTCAGACTATCCGGCTTACTAACGGTAAAACAATAAAAGGCGATGTATTTATTGATGCCAGTTATGAAGGCGATTTGATGGCACGTTCCGGTGTACCCTATGCTTTTGGAAGAGAAAGCAACGAACAATACAATGAACCACTGGCAGGTATACGCATGCTTGATAAACCAGTGGACGTTTCCCCCTACGATAACGGCAAACTGTTGCCCGGTTTTGTAGAAGCAGGTTCACTGGTCAACGGTGCTGCCAGCAAACGTGTTATTAATTATAATTTCCGCTTACTGATGTCAACCAATGACAACAAAACGCCTTTTCCTGCACCGGCACGTTATGATGCCGCACGATACGTGGTGTTAAAGCGGTTGCTGGAAAGACATCCTGAAACGAAACTAACGGATATCATTGACCGATACAGCTGGAATTACCCCGGCGGAAAGTATGAGACCAATAATAAACAAAATGCCCTGATATCGCTGGGGCTTTTTGGCGGCAATACAGATTACCCGGACGCCGGTTATGCTAAAAGAAAGTTTATTTACAAGGATCATAAAGACTGGACGCTCGGCTTATTGCATTTCCTGCTGCATGATGCATCTGTTCCTGCCGCCTTGCAAAAGGAAACAGCTGGCTACGGACTGGCGCCGGATGAATTTACAGACAATGGCAACTTCCCTTATTATCTCTATATCCGGGAAGCGAGGCGGATGACGGGTGCTTATGTACAAACGCAGAAAGATATTTTTACGGAAACCAAAAAAGAGGATGCCATCGCGCTGGGTTCGCATTTTGTAGATTGTCACCATGTACAAAGAGTGGCTGTTTCGCCAACGCAATTTATGAATGAAGGAAGAATTTGGGTAAAGGTTGAACAGCCTTATGAAATTGCTTACCGGGTGATTACACCAAAGGCAACGGATTGCAGCAACCTGTTGGTACCGGTAGCTGTTTCAGCATCGCACGTGGCGTTTTGTTCTTTGCGTGTTGAAGTTACCTGGATGCAAATGGGCCATGCCGCCGGCATAGCTGCAGCTATTGCTGCACGTGAGAAAATGCCCGTGCAGGGCATCAGCATACAGCAACTGCAAAGGCAATTATCTGCTGCAGGTGTTATTTTTAACCGCGACCAGCAAACATGGAATACCAATGACCGTCAGTAAACTTTATTTAATATACCTGCCAGTATTATTGCTTTGTGGTCCAGTCTTTGGCCAAAAAAAATATGATGTAATTGTATACGGAAGTGGGTCCGGCGGATTTACAGCTGCCATCCAGGTAGCAAAAATGGGCAAGTCGGTAGCATTGCTGGAACCCTACGGGCATGTGGGCGGAATGAATACCGAAGGGTTGGGCGGAACAGATGTAGACAACCACCAGGAGTTTGCGAATAACACAGGGGTAGGCGGACTGGCGATGGAGTTTTATGAAAGGATCTCAAAAGCTTATCACCGCGACAGTTTGTTTAAAATAGTTGTACAGCAACATAAGAAAGATCCGGCTGTCTGGAGATTTGAAAGCAGTGTGGCCGAAAAAGTTATTACCGAATGGTTGCAAGAATATTCAATTGATGTGTATTATCACTGCCGCCTGGCTGAAAATAAAATGGCAGTGCAAAAAAAGTCGGGCCGGATTACTTCCGTACTCATGGAAAACGGACAACTGTTTTCAGGTAAAGTATTCATAGACGCTACCATTGAAGGAGATTTGCTGGCTGCTGCAGGCATCAGCTTTACAACTGGTCGGGAAGCAAATTCCCTGTACGGTGAAACAAAGAATGGTATACGCGCAGAAACAGACCACGCGCAGTTTACGGTAAACGTTGATCCATACAAAATACCAGGTAACAAAAAAAGCGGTTTACTGCCGGGCGTACAGGCTGAATCACTGGGAATACCAGGCGAAGGCGATGACCGCTTGCAGGCTTATTGCTTCCGCGTTTGCCTTACGCGCGATACAACGAACATGATTCCCTTTTACAAACCGCAGGGGTATGATACTGCCATGTATGAGTTGTATATCCGTTTTGAGAACTCCGGCGGTATATTGTACAAACCAAACGTAAGCATACCCAACGGTAAAACAGACCTTGGCGCCTGGCATGATCTTTCTCACAACCTGTATGGTATGAACAGGGGATACCCAATTGCCTCTTATGCCGCACGCCAAAAAATATTAAGCGATCATACGCGTTTTACCCAGGGGCTTTTTTATTTTTTGGCAAATGATCCGCGCGTGAGCGCTGCAACAAGGAATGCATGGAGCAACTGGGGTTATGCAAAGAATGAGTTTACAGATAACCGTGGTTTTCCACGCATGTTTTATGTAAGGGATGGCCGGCGTATGGTATCGGATTTTGTAATGACCGAGAAGCATGTCAGAATAGTCAAACGTTCACTGGTACCCGATCCGGTAGCCGTAGCTTATTGGCCACCAGATCTGCATTCTGTACGCCGTATTGTTAAAGATGGATATGCTTATAATGAAGGTGCAGTGTTTGGCGGTAACGACTGGCAACCCTTTAGCGTTGCTTACCGCGCCCTGGTACCCAGGAAAAAAGAATGCAGCAACCTGCTTACATCCACCTGCCCTTCTGCCAGTCATGTTGCCTATGGAGCCATACGCATTGAATTTACTTTTATGGCATTGGGCCAGGTATGTGGTGCCGCAGCTGTGCAGGCTATCAACAACAACACCCCGGTGCAGGATGTTGGTTACGATTTATTGAAAATGCAATTGCTGAAAGACAAACAGGTAATAAAGATTGCCGGTTTCTGATTTCTTTATTGCTGATGTGTTGTATTGGTAATTTACATCTTTACAAATAACAATTTCCACCACCCGGAATATTTTCAGACCGACGCTATTAAAGTATGTTTATACTTTAGATATTATGACAACCGTTGCACCATTTACACATCGTTGCCGGCTCTTCCCAGGAATATGAAATAGTGAATTTTTCATTTGGTAAAGCGAAAGTTGGAACCGATCATTTTTGGGAGAAAAGAATAGAAAATGGAATAGCAAAGGCATCTCCTCGTATTCCGCTCTGCCATTTTCACAATTGCTTCAGATAAATACAGCGCTTTACATCCATCAAGATATGCTTTATCATGATTTGAGCCAACCCTGAGCTCATTCATTACAATGATATAATATCTTATTCAAAATTTCCATTAAAATTTGACTGTTTTCTTTTATGATTTGTGCAAAAGATTTTATATTTTGGCGCCCCTAACACTTTATTCTTATGAAATATTATTATTTAGCAGCTTCATTATCCCTGACCTTGCTTTTTTCGGGTTGCAAAAAAGGGAACGACAGGGATTTGTCCGCTCATAATTGCGAATTAATAAACCAGGCAAAAATTGTATCTGCCAAGACAAGCTTCACCGTGGGAGATGCTATTCATTTGCAGATAAAAGAGATGCCTGACATAGCACTATATATTTGGTCACATGGCAATAACCCTAACCCTGTAAGTGGCGATCAGGATCTGGATATTGCCTACGCTGAAAAACGCGATGAAGGATGGTACTATCTGAGCGTTAGTTATCCGGAATGTGCGTCTCATGTTGACAGTATATACATCTCAGTTAAAAATATAGTAACGACTGCGCCGTGCAGTCCCAAAAACAACGCAGTGAGTTTTTCTGCAATTCCAGATATCGATCCCGCAACAGTGACCTGGTCATACAACACGTCCTGGAATCGCAGGGTTTTGGCCGCCCGCGGTGGTTACGGTTATCCGGATTTCAATATTTACTTCAATACATTCTGGGATAAAACAGAACCAGAAGATGGCGAATATTCCATTACCACAATGGGAGCAACCAATGATTACCCTCCATATACCGTTTACATTAGTTCTTTGTATTCAAGCGTTTGGTTTGAAGCTTCAGGTAAAGTATATGTATCTCATGTGAATGGCAAGCTAAGAGTAACTTTTTGCGATATTAAGTTGACCGGTTCAAATGGCGGTCCTTTGTTTTCTACTACAGCTTCAGGAGCGCTCACTGCACCATAGTATTTTCGTGAGCATCGCGAACTTGTGTAGAATGTTCATTTAATCAGATTTTCACAAGGCAATAGTTCTTTGACTGACCATTACGAAGACGATGTGGTAAGCACACAGGATTACTTTGCATTTGGGATACAGATGGTAGGGAGATCGTTTAGTACGGGAAGTTACAGGTACGGGTTCGTAGGCCAGGAAAAGTCAGACGAAATAAAAGGGGAAGGAAATAGCTATACAGCTGAGTTCTGGGAATATGATCCCAGGTTGGGAAGACAGTGGAATTTAGATCCAAAGCCAATTATGTGGGAAAGTTCGTATGCTGTGAATGGCAATAACCCGAACTATTTTATTGATCCCTTAGGAGATTTTAAAACGAAGGCGGGCGCTATTTGGTATAAATTATGGCACGGGCGAACCGTTAGCCGTAACACTGAAAATAATCAGACACATTCGAATGAATGGTATGTTGCTAAAAAAGTTGAAAATGATGACGAGTCTGGAATAACGATTCAGAAAAAGTATAGCTGGGGGCTTAAGTTTGTAGCTACAGCAGAAGTAGCAGGAAGTATTGGAGTTCAAGCTGAAGTTGAGATTAAGTCTCCAGAGGCTTTTAAAACGAAATTTGAAGGAAAGGTTGGAGGAGGGGTAGCTGTTTTTGAGTTAGGTAAAGTTAAGTTCGGATATGATGGTAATGAACTAATTTTTAAGCCACAAAAAGGGGCGATGGTTATACATAATTATGTAATGGCTGAATTAGGCGGTAATGTCTTTGGTAAGCAAGTTGGAGGCGGAATAAAATATGACTATAATTTTGCTTATTATAATGGATATTACGGACCTCGACAAGATGGAGAGGCGAGTCATGATTTTGGAGCTTACTTTTTTGGGAAGTCATTTAATAAGGGAGGAAAAAAATATGATAATATCTTTAATCCCTTTAGTAACCCGCTTAGGCCCAAATTTAAAACTGGCGGAAAAACTGAAAATGAGGAAAAATTTATTGGTACTGAGTTCGGGGGATCTCTTAAAGTAATTTTGGGAGTGGACTACAAAATAAAAATTGGAATTTCATATTGAACTGGATATGATTGAGTTTAACATAGTTAATAAAAACAATAAGTACCAGGTTTTTTCTGAACAAGGCTTGATATTTACGGCATTACGAAAAGGTTTTCTGGGCGGAGATAAAGTTTACTTTTATGACACTAACAATAATTTGATAGTTTATTCTATTCAAAGGTATTTATTTATGTTTGACTTTGGTCATAAAATAAAATTCACCGCAGATAATCATGTTTACTATTTAAAACGTCATAAGGCAAGCCAAATACTAAAATATAGGGATGGCCTGTATGAGATAAAATTTGGTTTATTACATCAAAAACCGGAGTTCTTTTTTAATGGCCAGGTTTGTGGTAGATACGATCTTACAAAGTCAAGTATCGGTGAATTTGAATGCAAGGTTATATGTAATGATGAAAATCTATGTAGGATATTTACTGTTATACAAATTGTGTTAGATTGGTTTGATGTCAATTGATTAATCCCGAGCTGGCGCAAGAATGCAGGGAGCGTAATGTGTGCGGGGGTTCTTGTGCCTGGCAATATAAAAGTATAGGGCAAAGCCGCTGCGTGTAGTAGCGGCTTTATTGTTATAAGGTGGTATCTTATTTTGGTTCAGTGTTCTTGTACAGCAAGTCCTCTGTCAGTAAGTTGTACGGTTATGTTGAGAGCGTTGTAATGTTCGCATATGCGTTTTACAGCATCTTTAAAGAGCGTGGTTATGTAAAGCTGAAGCAAACACTGCTTCTAACACCCAGTCAACGAATTCTTTAATAAAGAATAAAAATTCAAATGAGGCGGAAGGGAATTTTGTACTTTACAAGATTTAAGATGGAGAATTTAAACTTAAAATAGGTAAAGTAAATGCTGATGATAAAATGGCAGACGGTACTATTAGAAGAATTCATACAAGTGCCAGGTTATGCACAAAGAGAGGTTGTTGAAAATTTAGGTCAAACAACTGCAGATAAGGCAATGAAGGCTGAAGCCACAAGAGTAAAAGAGAAAGAGCAAAAGGAAATGTTCTGCCCTTAAACAAAGTAAAAGCTAAAGCATATCATAAATGATAAAACATGAAGTCAAGGATAATGCACTCGTTTTACGTTACAAATTTTTTGGATGTGGATTTTTATTCAGATGAAATTAGTAAAATTGTAAAATCTCGAACGGATAAAATATTAGAAGTTTTTAAAAATGATTTGTTAAAAGATTGGGAAGTCCATTTTGTTTTTATTTATACCATGCAAAAAGCGTTTTTGTGTATAGTAAGGCCCCAAACTGGTTTAAGTATGCAATTTAAAATAGCAGAAACCTGGCGCAAGTGTTCCCGACTTAGATATTTCGCTGCTGTAAAAAATTTGTCACCCTTTACAATAAATAGATTATTGGCCTTTGTTTTGCCAGATCAGTACTGATATTTCTTGTGGGGAACCGAAAGGTATCTTTACGGGAAAGCAATAGAATATTATTTTTTAACATTAAATGGGTACAATTTGCAAGTAGTTGAGAAAAGTATTCTGATTATAGATGATAATGAAGACATGCTTACCATGCTTACCATTATCCTGAGGGACAAAGCGTACAAAGTAACTGCCCGCAAGTCATTTGATGATATTGCTGAAAGTTTACATGAGCTCCGTCCTGACGTAGTCCTGATAGACAAGCAACTCGGTGATACAGACGGGCTGGATGTTTGCAGAACCATCCGGAGTTATCCATCGATGGAAAACGCCGTGATATTGATATTCTCAGCTTACGAAGTACCGGCTGTTGCCTGCCGGGAAGCAGGCGCAACCGCTTTTTTTGAAAAGCCACAGGGTATGCAGCAATTTCTGACTTCCATTGAAAAATACCTGCAGTGATTCTGTTTCTTTTGTTTCTAACTGGTCATTTATTTTATTGACCGGGCGAAAAATTTCCCACACTGCTCAGGCGCCAGCCAATACATAACACGGGTAGCGGTAAACAAATTCAGATAGTCTTTATTGTTTTTTCATGAATGACCAGTAATTCTGCTGACCGGCGTATGCTCATTTCTTACAGGTATTTGTATTTCCAAATTATGTTCTGCGAGATCGTCAACCATTAAAATGGTGTTCGTTTGTAAATCATTCCTTTTTGTTACATTCAAACCATCCACTGAACCATCAGTTTGTTTGACAGTGATATTATAAAAAGTGCTATGGTACCGGTAGCTAATTTTAACCGATCCCCATTTTTTGGGTAAGCGCGGTGTAATAGTAAGTTGATTTTTTTCAAGTTTAATACCCAACAGTGATTCTATGATCAGCTGGTACATCCAGCCCGCAGAACCCGTATACCAGGTCCATCCACCGCGGCCCTTGTGTTGCGGTGATGCGTACACGTCGGCAGCCACTACATAGGGTTCAACTTTATATGTTTTCATGTCATGCTCGTTCAATCCGTGATTGACAGGGTTGACCATGTCGAAAATCTCCCATGCGCGTTCACTGTTGCCCATTTCAGCAAATGCCATAATCATCCATATAGCGGCATGGGTATATTGTCCGCCATTTTCCCTGACTCCGGGAACATATCCTTTGATATAACCCGGGTTAAGCGTTGATTTATCGAACGGGGGATCTAAAAGTTGCACCAGCCGCAGGTCGCTTCTCACCAACCGTGTGTTAACGGCCTCCATGCCCATGGCGGAACGTTGGGCATCACCTGCACCTGACAACACCGACCAGCTTTGTGCAATGGAATCAATTTGGCATTCTTCATTGGCAGATGAACCTAACGGCGTCCCATCATCGAAGTACGCCCTGCGGTACCATTTTCCATCCCAGGCGTGTTTATCTATGTTTACCCTTAATTGTTCTGCATGAACAGTGCATTCATTTGCAAAAAGATTATCCTTGTGCAGCACGGCTATTTTTGCAAATCGACTGAGTACACTGAAAAGAAAAAATCCCAGCCAAACACTTTCTCCTTTGCCATGTCTTCCTACCATGTCCATCCCATCATTCCAGTCTCCTGACCCTATAAATGGTAGTCCATGTTCACCTGTGCTTAATCCCTTTTGGATGGCGCGAACACAATGTTCGTAGACAGAAGCAGTAATGTCCGCATGACGTGGAAGATCATAATAGGATTCTTCATTCTGGTTTAACGGTCGCCCCTCAAGGAATTGAACCCGCTCATCCAATATTCCGGTATCTCCTGTACACAACACATATTTTGCGGTCACAAAAGGTAACCACAGAAAATCATCGGAACAACGTGTTCGCACGCCTCTTCCTGAGGGTGGATGCCACCAATGTTGCACATCGCCTTCTTTGAACTGCCGGGAAGCGCAAAGTAAAATCTGTTCTCTCGCAAAACCCGGTTCTGTATGCATAACAGCCATTACATCCTGCAATTGATCCCGGAAGCCAAATGCACCGCCAGATTGATAAAAACCACTTCTTGCCCATAACCGGCAGGCGATGGTCTGATACAACAACCAGCCATTGGTTAACAGGTTCAGTGATTGATTGGGTGTTTGAATCTGAATAGCGCCCAGCGTCTTTGTCCAGTATTGACGGACCTTTTCCAGCGCGAGATTCGCTGCTTGTAAACCCCTGAACTGTCGAATAAGGTTACTCGCATCCGCTGCATTTCGTCCCGTGCCCAGGCGAAAAGTAATAACTCTTTCCTCATTGTTAATAAGGTCGCAACTAACCTGGAGCGCTGCACAAGGATCCATGGACGCACCGGTTTTGCCGGAAAGTTTTATCCTTCTTAATGCATCTGGTTTTTGAAGAGACCCGTTTCTTCCAATAAATTCGGTCCTGTCGCCCGTAATGGATCGCCCAATGTCGTCGACATCAAAAAATACTATTCTTTCATTAAAGCTGGTATTATATGGATTTTTAGCAATCAATGCGCCTGTAGCACTATCCAGTTCTGTAATGATGTGCATGACTGATTTTGGCCTTGCATCTCCTAATACCAGTTCGGCATAGGCTGTAACGGATAACTTACGTGATCTGCCGGAACGATTATGCAATTTCAAAACATTGAATTTTACGCTGCATACCGTGTCCACATATACCCATAATTCTGAGTGGATACCTTCTTCCTGGTATTCGAAGACACTGTAACCAAACCCATGACGTATGGTATAGGTAGACAAACCGCGGGCGGGTAACGGGGTGGGTGACCAGCACCGCCCCGTCTCCTCGTCTCTTATGTACAGCACTTCGCCTCCCATATCGCTTACGGGATCATTGTTCCACGGTGTTAACCTGAATTCGTGCGCATTTTCGGCCCACGTATAGGATTGACCGCTTTCAGAAATGACAGTACCAAAATCCGGGTTGGCAATAACGTTCACCCATGGTGCAGGGGTGGTTTTTCCTGCTTCAAGAATAATTTTATATTCCAGGCCATTGCCGGTAAAACCACCCAATGTATTAAAAAATAGCAAGTCTTCCGGTGGGGTGGAAGCGGTGACAGTTACTGAGACAGGCAACGATAATGGAACCAATGCGGGAACAAGCGGACGTATGATACGGCGCTGGTTGATTTGTTCAGTTAAAGTTCCTTTACTATCGGAGATGATTACACGCGCAACTGTCTGCAGCAGTATTCTGTCTTCCTGTGAAATCTGATCTGCATGCCGCAAAAAAATGCCCCCGGGCCGATCGGTTAAATTGGCACCGGGACTCGCGGTGATGAGTCCCAGTATTTGTTCCTGCAACAATTGCCGGTACCCGCCCTGATCTTCGTTCCAAATGACCAGGTCAACGGCCAATCCTTTCAGTCGCCAGTAAGCATGAGCCTGTACCAGTTGGGTCACCAGCTGAATGTTGGCGGGGTCTGCGATCTGCAATAACAAAATCGGCAAATCGCCTGAAATTGAATAACTCCATAAAGCAGACTGACCGCGATGGTTTTTGATGAGCACGCCGGGTTCGGCCCGCAACGAAGGGTTTGAATAAATAATAGCGCCGGCCAGGCGGCCATAGAGTTGCGCGTCCGCCTCTTTTGCATTGATTTGCCGGAGCACTACCTGGTTGTGGGTCCATGCCAGTTCAATAGCCCTGTCTGCCAGTATCCGATCCTGGTATTTTTCGATCAATCCCTCACAAATTTCCCGGGTCTCTGCCATACCAAAAACCAAATCCAGGGTGGCGGTTTGTTCCGGTTCTATTATAATGCGGTAACGGATCGCAACAATCGGATCCAATACAGATCCTTGCGTATTGGACAGCATCCCCGAATGAATGGCAGCGTCGGGAAGGGTGACGGAATTTCCCCGGCCAATGAATTTCATTCGATCCGTTTCATACGATACGCTTTCGGTTTCTACCTCATGGGCTTTCATAAGGTGAAACATCCATGGAGCATGCTCTTCCACGGATCTTGGCCTGCGCGTACAAATGATCGCATGCTGATTTGCAACAATTTCCGTCTGCACAAAGAGATTGCTGAATGCGGGATGAATAGCATCGGCCGCGGCAACAGTAAGCACAATTTCGGCATAACTGGTAACAATAATCGTTTTTCTGATTCGTGATTTGTTTTTGATGCGTACCCGCCGCATCTCAATGTCATTCTCAGGAGATACAACAATTTCGGTTTTTGTTTCAAAATTTTTATCACCCAGGCGAAACTCAGCGTGACCTTGTGAAAACACGACTTCATATGTTTTTACCGGCTTTAGCGCTGGCTGGTGTGTTATTGACCATAAAGCGCCACCTTCTTCCTGGATATAACAAAAGTTGCCCCAGTTATCGCGTGTGGTATCTTCACGCCAACGGGTAACCGCTATATCTTTCCACCTGCTATAACCACCTCCTGCATTCGTAATCATTACATGATACCTGCCATTTGACAGCAGCTGTACTTCCGGTGCGGGGGTATTCGGATTATTTATCAGCCGTATTTCTGTATCAACAATATCCGAACTGGTGTCTGCCACATCCGAAGTATGGGTATAAAAAGCCGTAACTTTTGGTATGCGTTCCTGTAATAATAATAAGGTAGCCTGGAATTGCGGCTCTGCTTCAAAACGTTTTTGCATAGGTTGTTCCAATAACAGGTAGGCCAGCGACAGAAAACTCATGCCCTGGTGGTGAACCATATATGAGCGCACAATGGAAAATTGCTGTCCCCGTGGTACGCGTGCGGCAGTATAATCAATGGCTTCATAATACCCGAACCTTCCTTCAAAACCTTCTTCTGTTAACCGGGCAAGATTTTCACAGGCGGCTTCAGGTGATATCATAAGCGCCATCACCGTTGCATAAGGTGCAATCACCAAATCTGCGCCGAGTCCGCGTTTAAGACCAAGCCCGGGAACACCGAATGCGCGGTACTGATAATTAAAATTTGCATCCACCATATTGTAACCCGACTCAGAAACACCCCAGGGGGTATCCCGTTGTTTTCCATAATTTATCTGGCTTTGCACGGTTGCCTTATTGGTTTGATCCAGCAAGGTATTATCGTAGGCAGGCATCACCAATTGCGGCATCAGGTATTCAAACATAGATCCGCTCCAGGAAAGCAATACAGGATCTCCGCCCGAACTGGTGAGCAGTCTGCCCAGCGCAAACCAGCTTTCCTGGGGTAATTTCCCCTGTGCAATGCCGACAAAAACACCCAGCCTTGCCTCTGAAGCCAGTAAATCATAATAGCTGGCATCTTTACGGTGATCATCTACGTTATAGCCGATCGATAATAAATGCTTCGATTTATCGTACAGGAATGCATACTGCATGTCTGCCAATTCCAATACCTGTTCTGAGAGGTGATAGATGGCAATTATTTTTTTGTTGGCGATCTCACACGCATAGGTAATAGATCCTTGCAGATTCTCAATCCATTCATTTTCCTCCGTACTGTTACCTGCCAATTCAAGTTCTTTTATCACTGCAACCCATGTTATTTCCATTCTGGCAATATCATTGAGGGTTGGAATTTTCTTTCCCGCCAGTATTTCTTTGAATTTGGGTGGTGTCTCCGGAAGTGTTAACCATGGCGCAAATAGTAAGACGTCGTCCAAAGCCTCCTGAATTTGCCTGGTAACAGCGATGGCCCATTCATGAGCAACACTTTCCAAATCGGATTTAAGCGAGAATTGCATATCATATGATAAACCCAGGAGCGTCTCCAGGTGTTCCCTGGCTTCCAATAATGAAACAGGGTTGCTTAAGAGAATTTCATCCAGATATTTTGTAAATGCTGGCTGACCTGTAATGATCGTTTTACCAAGGCTATCTTCCAGCACATGGAGCGTGGTACGCAGACCAACAAAAAATGCAGGGCTTACTATTTCACGTTGTTGCAATGCAAGAAGACCCTGGCGCAGCGTCAGCAAGTGCCCAGCAAGATTTCCACTGTCTACTGACGAAATATAACGTGGTGGCAGGTACCGCAATGACGTTGTGTCGTACCAGTTATAAAAATGGCCATGGTAGCGCTCCAGCATTTCCATACTCCCAATCGTGTAAAGGGTGCGTTCCACGAATTTTGTAAGTGACAGGTAACCGAAATCATAAGCGGTAAGATTTGCCAGTAATGCCAGTCCCATATTGGTGGGTGAGGTACGATGGGCTACAACTGGGTTAGGTTGTTCTTGAAAATTATCCGGAGGTAACCAATTGTCATCGGGTCCAACAAATCGTTCAAAGAATGACCAGGTTTTCCGGGCTAATTTTTGCAAAAAGATGACTTGTTTTTTTGACAGGGGTGCTTCGTATTTATCAACCGGACGACTGATAAACCAGGTAATCGCAGGGCTGAGTGCCCATGCGATCAGGAAAGGCAATGCCAGCAATAAATTTATTGGGCGGTCAAACAGGATATAAACAAGCAGCACCAGACTTGTAAAAGGACCGATCCACATACGCAGGTAGGTTTTTGGAAGGTGTTGCCCATTATTTTTCCCACCATTGCCGGATGCCGGATTCCATTGTAATAGTTTTTTGCCGGATATAAGTATGCGCCAGTTGGTTCGCACAATTGCATCCAGGTGATACCAGCCTTCATATGGAAGCGTAATAATGGTGAAAACTGCCTGGATACAATTTCTGTAAGCCGTTACAATTGAAAAACGAACATGCGTTTTGAATGAAATATCTTCCGGCTTTTTAATCAGGTCCCAGGCGGCGCTGACAAGAGATGGGAGAATAATAATGGCCATCACTACCATTGTCCAGAACCAGGCGGAAGATAATACTGTCCAACCCAATATCAGCAATGCCGTCAGCGCCAGGGGTACAAAACTACGCCGCAGGTTGTCAAAAATTTTCCACTTCGACAATAGGTTGAGCGGATTTCTCTTCAGTCGTTTATCTGCACCTGTAATCCATGGAAGTATCCAGTTACCGATTTGCCAGTCACCACGAATCCAGCGATGTCTCCTGTTTACATCTTCGAGGTAGGTGGGTGGATATTCTTCGTATAACTGTATATCACTTACCAATCCTGATCTGATATAACAACCTTCCAGCAAATCATGACTCAGGATCCGGTTTTCAGGAAAACGACCATTCAATACTTTTTCAAATATGGCTACTTCATATATTCCTTTACCAATAAAAGAACCTTCACCAAAAAGGTCCTGGTAGAGATCAGATACAGCGCGGGTATAGGGATCAATACCAGAATCACTGCCATGCATTTGGGCGTACAGGGAGCGTCCCGATCCTGCCAGGCTAACGGATACCCTGGGTTGAAGAATGCCATATCCCCCGGTAACTCTTTTCTTTTTTTCACTGTACCTGGCTTTATTCAACGGATGAGCCATAGCAGCGATCAATTGCCATGCTGCCTCGCGGGGTAATTGCGTATCGGTATCAAGGGTGATTACATATTTTATAGTGGAATAAATACCGGGATCGCCAATGATCAGAGAAAAATTATCGGTAATATCCTCTCTTAACAAGCTGTTCAGGTCGGTTAACTTACCTCTTTTGCGTTCATAACCCATCCATATCTTGTCTTTACGATTCCATTTTCTTGGCCGGTGAAACAGGAAAAACACCTGATTTTTTTCGCGGCCATATTTTGTGTTCAATGCTTCTATACTGGTTTTCGCAACATGCAGAAGTCTTTCATCTTCGGGCAGTTGTTCTTCTTTAGCGTCTTTGAAATCGGTGAGCAAACCAAAATGAATATTTTCGTCCTTATTGGCAAGATACTTTACCTCAAGTCCTTCTGCTAGTGCCTCAATAGTTGCCTCATCGCTGAGCAAGGTTGGAATGATAACCAAAGATCTGTACGCAGTGGGGACGCCTTTGGAAAAATCCATTTTTGGAAGCAGAGACGGCTTTTTGATCAGGGTTCCAATCCAGTTTACAAAAGAGACAGCCAAATGCGTTGCGCAAATCAGGGAAATGATTGCAACGGCGATGAGTATATTCAAATGCGTGCCATCGGCCCGGGCCTTCAGGATAAACGCCCCGCTAATCAGCACGGTGAAAAGGATAATAGAGCCTGCGTACAGAAAAAGTGCGAATTTCCTGCCGAGTCTGCGCAAAGATTCCAGGAGGGAATACTGCATATTTGCCAGCTTCTCCGTTTGCCTCAATCCTTTTCCGATGAGAAAATAGCCAACATGACTGTCACTGCTGTCATTGTTCTTTTTTTCGGCCATTTCACGGGAAAGGGTAACCGCTATTTCAGCAACTTCCTGTTCTGATTGTATACTATTTTTTGCTATTTTTTCAATAGCATGGCGGTAAGCATCGCGGGTCGTAAAATCCATATGCGCATATATGCCATCGGTATCCTGTAAAAGTGTTTGTTCCACCAGGCTCATGTTTTCCACAAATTCACGCCAGTCCATGGTAGCTAAAAAGCGAAGGCTACCGATGCTATTACTCATCGAAACCTGGTCAGCGGCAAGTCGTTGGGTTTCCAAATTAACCAGTTCGTTACTGGTTTGCCCGATTTCTGACAGCCGTTGTTCTATCCAGGTGAGTGCTAAAATCAACGCCGGACCTTTACCCTGCAATCTTCTGGTAAGTTCTGCCACGAAAGAACTATCCATGGGTGGCTCTGACCTGGCCATATCTGCAATGACCAGGATAAGGCTTTTGGGATCTTTTTCGGCCATGGTAACCATTTGGTCGGCCCAGTAATGCGCCAGGTTGCGGTTTATGCGGCCCACGGCAATGCGTGCAGCAACCCGCCTCAGGTTTTCGATCAGCGACAGTCTTAGCATAATGGGAATCGCCCACAATTCTCCCAATTTAAGCGGTGTAACGGACTGATATGCGCGGATAAAATTACCCAGTCCTGTTGCATCCACACGGCCATCACTATGCGAAATTATTCCCAATGCAATATCATAGACCCGTGGAAGTCCCTGTGACCGGCCTTCACGAAGCCAGGGCAGGGCCTGGCTATATCCTTTTGGTAAATGTCGTTTGCCTGTTTTAATTTGATCCTCTATCAGGTAAAAATTATCCAGCAACCATTCACCTGCAGGCGTGATTTGCCGCGTGGCTTTTACCGTCTCCGTTAACAGGTTATGTACTTCCAGCAAAACCTCCTCATTGTCTGCCAGTCTTTTCAACAACTGATCCGGTGCAGTGGCTTCGTCTACGTGGTGTTCTGATGCCAAAATTTTACTGTACCGTTCCATTTGGTCGGTACTGAATAGCTCCGCACGTAGCGGGGGCTTTTCATTGGCATATTTTTTCATGAGATTATAACCTGGGAACGAAATTCCAAGCAAGGAAAGAAAATCCTGAATGGTATTGTTTTTCACTGTATGTAAATGGTTTTATTTAAATCAATCAAAGCACTGCCCGTACGGCAGGCTTTCTATTGGAAATTCATTTTGTCCATTTCAGGACGGACTTGCAGAGAGAGCGGTAGAAGGGTATCTGTAAATATAACGAAAATCCAGCTTACATCCACAGCGGTGTGGGGCCAAAAGTGGTGAAAAAAATGACCAATTGAGTGATGGCTATTGTTGTAAAAAAGAGGCAACATCATTCCATTTGATTTTATTTCTTCTGCATCCTTAGTACTACCTTAGCCCGGGCGAAAGTTTATTTTGTACTATCAACCAACTTACCCTAATATGAGTATTCTGAAACGAAATCATGTGATTGTACGCGGAACCGGTTCAGTACCCATGCTTTTTGCCCACGGTTTCGGATGTGATCAAAATATGTGGCGACTGGTGACACCTGCATTTGAAAAAGACTATAAAATTATTTTATTCGATCATGTGGGAGCAGGGCAGTCTGATTTAAGTGCCTGGTCGCAAGATAAATATGCTTCGCTTGAAGGCTACGCTGACGATATGCTGGAAATCGCGCAGGAACTTGGTTTGAAAAACATCATTTTTGTTGGGCATTCCGTGGCAGCCATGATGGGTATTATTGCTGCCTGCAAAACACCTGGCCTGTTCAGTAAACTTATTTTAGTAGGACCTTCTCCCTACTATATCAATGACAATAATTATATCGGTGGCTTTGAGAAAGATCAAATTGAAGAACTATTGGAGTCCATGGATAACAATCACCTCGGCTGGTCAAATGCCATGGCGCCTGTCATCATGAGCAACCCGGACAGGAAAGAGCTGAGTGATGAACTTGCCAATAGTTTTTGTCGTACCGACCCAACCATTGCACGCCAGTTTGCACGAACTACTTTTTTGTCGGATAGCCGTGATATTCTTTCATCAGTGAATATACCATCCTTAATTTTACAGTGTTCCAATGATGTGATAGCACCTCAGGCGGTAGGTGAATATATGCACGCAGTGATGCCTTCCAGTGAAATTGTATTCATGAAAGCGACAGGCCATTGCCCGAACCTGAGCGCACCGGAAGAAACGATTGCAGCCATAAAGGCTTTCCTATTATTATGACCGATATACAAGATGATTTCAACGACTTCCTCGGGCATGCATTGTGTGGGTATGTTACCATTGACACGACTGGTCATATACTACAGGCAAATGCGCGTGTTTCTGAATGGTTAGGGGAGGATGCCGGTAAACTTAAGGGAAAACGCTTCTCCGATCTTTTCTCAGTTGGTGGTAAAATTTATTACGAAACACATTTATGGCCACTGCTTCGTATGCAGGGATTTTTTGATGAGGTAGCACTTGAATTGAGCTCCCCCAATAAAACGCGCATGCCCGTTCTGGTCAATGCATATGAACGCCGCGACGAAACCGGTGAACCATTGTTCGTACGGGCAAGCATTTTTAAAGCAACCGACCGGATGCAGTATGAACAGAATTTACTGAGCGAAAAAAAGATGGCAGAAAGCAGTCTGACCGATGAAAAAGCATTGTCGGCTTTGCGCGAACAGTTTATTGCTGTTCTGGGCCATGATCTGCGCAATCCCTTGTCTTCTGTTATATCTGGCGCTTCCTTTCTTGCGGCAGTTTTACAGGATGAACAGGAGAAAAAAGTGGTAGCAATGATTCAAAAAAGCGGCCGGCGTATGGCGGGTATGATTGAGGATATACTGGACTTTGCACGTGGACGGCTGGGCAGTGGAATGCAAGTTAACCGGCAGCTGACTGAAACCGGGCCCGCATTAATACACGTGGTTAATGAGCTGCGTTCCACTTATCCGGCAAGAATCATAGAAACGGAATTTAATATTACAGAACCAGTGAACTGTGATGTGCCGCGAATATCGCAACTGTTGTCGAATTTACTTGCAAACGCTCTGACTCATGGTTCGCAGGATGCGCCTGTGTATGTCCGTGCTTTTCATGATAAAGGTTCTTTCGAATTATCGGTGAGTAACAGTGGTGTATCCATTCCCGCTGAGGCTTTGAAAAGGCTCTTTTATCCTTTTACCAGGGAATACGCACAACCCAGCCAGAATGGTCTCGGTCTCGGTTTATACATTGTTTCACAAATTGCCCTTGCACACCAGGGTGTACTGACCGTATCATCGGATGAACAGGAAACCCGATTCACTTTTCGCATGCCGCCATTCGAATAAATCAACCCGCACTTGCCAGGCGTAGAGCGAACAATCATCCTGATGCTATTGGTGAAAGTAAAATAGCTGCAAATACAAATACAAAATCCGCGTTTATTCGGAGGGTTTAGCTTTAAAAATATTAAAAATTTGAAGAAGCGGTTTATTGGTTTATATCGTTCATCCAAACTGCAGGCTACAATGAAAAGGGCCGTGCTTACCACACAACGGTTTGCTATAAACGGGCAGCCATTTTTAGTTTCGCCAGCAGGGTATCAAACCGCACCCAGTAAAAATGGCAATCTTTTTCATTGGTTCCCTTTGTATAGAACAGGTATTTGCCATCCGGTGATACATACTGACCAAAGCGGTGTGCAAGGCCGGTATTGATGTGGTCTCCCAGGCTAACCGGGTTGGTCCAGGTCCCGTTGTTGTGGCGGAAACTGATCCAGAGTTCACATTCAAAGGTTGGGGTTTCCTTTGCGCTGATAATGATATAGGACTCATCTGGAGCGATATAAAAATCGCCATCAAAACCCGCGGTATTCAGCGGACTGCCGAGACTGACAATGCTTGTATCAGCACCATTGATAGTAAGTTTGCAAAAATCATATGTGCTATAGTTTTTGATATCCCCGGCATTGCCATTGCTGCCTGCATAGAAAGCGCCGCTGTTGGTGGGCATAAAATTATAAAGCGCATATTTTGTTTGCGGCCAGGCCACCGGCGCAGACCAGCCATCGCCCGTCTTTTCCGATACCAATACCGCGCTGCGTTTCCCGCCAAAGTATAATTTTGTTTCATCTATCGACAGGGTGGGCGTACCCGCATCATGGGCTATGATTTGTGGGAGGCCCCAGTGTTGCCCGTCATAATGTATTTGTTTGACCCCTGTTCCTTCAAAACTGAACCAGTGCCGGGCAAAGCCGTAATAGAATGTACGGCCGTCTTTTGAAAAAGCGACCCTGCCCAGTACGATCCCCGAATCTGCCAGCAGGCCATCACCAAAAACCAGCGGTATATCGCCGGGTGGTTGCTGACCAAGGTATGCATTACGACTGTTCCAAAAGTCTTCTGCAGCTTTTGACTGGGCGCTTACTATGTTGGTAAAGCCTGTCATTGCCATCAATACAAAACAAAACAATATGGATAGTCCGGAGCTGGCCGAAACATATTTCTTAATCATAGTAACAGTTGTTGGATGTAACCACGGAGATCGAATCTGACGCCATTTTAGCGGCCCGTTGCAAATCAATGGCTTACTGATTTACGGGGAATCGTAACTGTCCGTTTTTGATATCCCGGTGTATCAATCCCGTACATCGCAAGCGATCGGTATATCCGTACCATATAAGCTGTTTTTTTTACTGCAAAAATATTTACAGGAGACGACCGGGCAACAGCAATTGGCATGTTCATTGAATATGCTTTAAGCAAACGAATAATTAGCAGCAGTCTTTGGGTTAGTTGAAATACCTGCTTTAAATAACAAAAATCAGCATCACGATGGCCTGTACATTTACTATAGTTTTTGAGGGAACTGCTGAATCACTCGTTGAGCACCTTAAAAACAAGATCCTGACAAACAATGGCGGTTTTGGCGGTGATGCATCATCGGGAAGTTTTTCTATTCAACTCCTTGCAACTACAATAGAAGGTGCATATACTATCAATGGCAATGATATAATGATTACTATCAGAAAGAAACCATTTTTTATAACGTGTAACAGCATTAGGGATTATGTAGCACAAAACTTATCAGGTCATGCCTGAGTATTTGTAAATTGACAAAAACAATTAATCCTCTTTTTGATTTTGGAAGAAGTATACAATACGTTTTGTACCGTCGTTTCCGCCCGTGTGGGATAATGCAAATTCCTCATTTGGCAAGTCCGGAAATACCAGCATTCCTAATTTTTTCTAACGTATACAATTAAAAATACGGACTATACGGAAATAATGAAACCGGTAGCGTATCGGTTTGAAATTAATTAGTCTTTTTGACTTTTTAATGCTGCCTCTCCAAAAGAAACCATTCCAAATGGTAACAAATTCTTCCACTTTTGCATACGCTGAAATGTTCAGGAAACAGTTCCGCTGTGTCCCTGGAAAGTTCCGGGTCTAACCCAAATAATACTGTACTTTTAATCGGACGCTTTTCGCATCAATCAGATTATTAAGCAAGTCATACATATATGAATACTGCATCGGCCAAGTTATTTTTTAATTATTTCCTCGGCATCTGTGTACTAAGTTTTGCAGCCTGCAGGTCTTCCCGGGGATATAATAGTTCTGTTATAAAAGAGAATAGCTACCACAGCAGTTACGATGATACAACCTTAACCATTGATAACAGCACGATCCTGATGCCTTACAACCGTTTCATCGATCCTGCCGGCAGGGTCATCCGTTTTGGAAACCCTGCTCTGGAAAACCACAGCCTGGATTGTGCATTATTACCCGGTGGCAATGTATTGGTGGTAGAAGATCGCTATGGACTTGCTTTTTTAGACATAAAAGAAAATACGTTGTTATTTCATCTTGATTATACAGGAATGTATAACGGTTTGATGAGCACTTATTCAGGTATTAAAGTCTTACAGGATGTAAACAGGGTTCATGTTTTCTGGGGCGCATCCAATCCCACTACAAAAAAATCGTTCATTTTACAAGCTGCCTGGGATGGTAAGAAAGCAAGCATACAAGATGTCATTGGCTTTGATGCGGTTGCGCCTGCGCCCATGGCCCTGCCCAATGACATTGCCATTACAACAGAGGCTGCAGAGAATTATCTATACATTGTTTTGAACGGAAACAGTCAGCTTACCAAACTCAGGCTAAAAGATAAAAAAATAATCTGGACTGTCGCCACAGGTATGGCCCCTTTTGGCATCGCGTTAACTTCCACGAAAGCATATGTTAGCAATTGGGCGGGAACCGTACCTATTGATGCTTCAAAGGAAGCCGCCGGTATTCCATACGCAAAGGTGTATGTTGATCCGCGTACCGGTGCCACCATTACCGGCACGGTCAGTGTTATCGACCTGCAAACAGGCCGCGTTCAATCAGAAATAAAAGTTGGGCTACATCCCAATGCCATTATTGCCAGTAAAGACCGGCAATTTATCTATGTTGCCAATGGAAACAGCGACAACATATCTGTGATTGCTACAGTAAATGATACAGTTGTTGATACCATCTCTGTAAAATTAAACAGCACCGGTAATTCTTTTATCGGAGATTCGCCCAACGGTCTGGCGATAGACGACGGCGGAACAACCTTATATGTTTCCAACGGCATGGACAATGCAATCGCTTCAGTAAAACTTGGCTCCAAATCATCCGCGAACGGAAAAGGAGCGTCCTATGTAGCGGGATTTATACCAACGGAAGCCTATCCGGCAGGACTTGTCTTAACTAACAGCACACTGTGTGTCGCGAACCTCGAGGGGGAAGGGGCCAGATCACCCACCAAAGGAAATTTCAGCAGCCACCAGCAGGAAGCAACCATATCAATCATTCCATTACCGGATGAAAAGTTGCTGCGCTCCTATACAAAAAGGGTAGAAGCGGCCAATCTGATGTTCCGGGCAAAACTCAGCCAGTTATTACCCAGGAAGGGAGTTGTTCCCCGGCCTGTTCCGGAACGGATCGGGGAGCCTTCGGTTTTCAAACATGTTGTCTATATTATAAAAGAAAATAAAACCTATGACCAGGTATTTGGTGATGTGAAGGGCGCAAACGGCATGGAATCTTTATGCATTTTCGGTGATCAGGTGACGCCCAATGAACATAAGCTGGTCCGTGATTTTTTATTAATGGATAATTATTATGCATCAGGAAAATCCTCCGCAGAAGGTCATTCCTGGACGGATGCAGCCATCGTAACAGATTATGTGGAGAAAAACGTACGTGCCTGGTTCAGAAGCTACCCGCATGTATTGGCCGATGCACTGGTATATAACAAAGAAGGTTTTATATGGAATAATGCATTGGATCACGGTAAGACAGTAAGAATTTATGGTGAAGGATGCACGCCAACGTTGCAAAAGGGTTTAACCTGGACCAGTATCTACCAGTCCTGGCTGGAAAAAAAACCTGTTGCGTTTACCAATTCCAGTACGATATCCAGGTTGCGACCCATTTTATCTGAAACATATCCCTGTTATGATGATCATTATATAAATGACCAGGTCAGGGCCGATGCATTCATAAAAGAATTGCAGGATTTTGAAAAGTTGCCGGGAGATCAGTTGCCCGGGTTGATGATACTTGCGCTGCCTGCCGACCATACAGCTGGTATGCGTGAAGGCTTTCCCGCCCCCAGGGCCATGGTAGCAGACAACGACCTGGCTTTCGGAAAAATCGTGGAGGCCCTTAGCAAAAGCCGTTTCTGGGATTCTACCGCCATTTTTGTTACCGAAGACGATTCCCAATCCGGCTGGGATCATGTATCCGCTTACCGTACGGTAGGATTTGTTATAAGCCCCTATTCCCGATTGCAAAAAACGGTCCATACCAATTATAACCAAACCTGCATTGTACGAACTATCGAACAGATTTTAGGTATTCCACCAATGAATATTATCGACGCTACGGCGTTGCCTATGTTTGATTGTTTTACCGGAAATTTCAACAACGCTCCGTATACGGTTGAAATGAATAAAATTCCTTTGAATGAAATGAATAAAGCTGCTGCCGGGTTATCCGGAAAAGCAAAAAAATATACTGTCCTGTCGTCCATGCCCGAATTTGATCATATAGATGGGGGTAATGATCAACTGCTCAACCGCATTATTTGGTTTGCATCAAAAAACAATCAACCGTATCCAAAGCAGATGACTCTTAAAAAAAAGGACAGAAAAGATGATGACGATTAGCCGCCGGTGTAATAGCGCTTAAAATGAAAAAAGGGCTTGCATAGAAATGCTGCCCCGTTTTAAAATCCAATATCCTATGAAAAACCAATACAAATGTATACGGGTTTTACAATACTGTCAGATTTATTCGCTCAATGGAGCCAATTAACTGCCTGAACCGCGTAAAAAGCCGCCAAAGGTTTTTACCTGCGCTCCGGTTCTTATTCGTTCAACACCTAATCCACCATAAAATGACACTGATAGATACCGGCACCGTTTACCTGGTCAGTAAACGAATCCTGTTTACTGCCATTAAAAGATTTCCAACATATCAGTAACCCCGGGTGATCCTTACCGTATTCAAAACATGCAGGTCTGCCCGGCCTGGTAGCGAAGGTAATTCGACAGATATACTTAATTCATTCTTTTATAAATTCGGGCAGTCATTAGAAATACATAATTAGCACAAAATTGAATGAAGGTTTTATGATTATTTTTCAGATTCAAATAAATTTGATTCAATTTTTTACTTACTGTGCAGGCTTCCTGGTCCTTATTCCGTACGGAGTGATTTCGCCGGATTTGCCCTTGCGGCTTTGATTGCCCGGAAACTAACCGTAGCCAACGCCAGTGCAATGGCAACCCCTGCTGACAGGGCAAATATCCACCAGCTTATCCGGATATGATACGCAAATTCCTGCAGCCATTGGTGCATTAATACATATGCCACCGGTGAAGCAAGGAGTACGGATATGAATACCAGTTTGATAAAATCTTTTGATAACAGCGTGGTAATATTGGTAACACTTGCTCCCAGCACCTTGCGCACACCAATCTCTTTTATTCTTTGCTCTGCGGTATAGGTAGCCAGGCCAAACAAACCCATGCAGGCAATAAATATCGCCGCCATGGCAGACCAGATAAGTATCATTTGCCGCCTGATATCTTCCTGGTAAAAAAGTGCCAGCTGCTCATCGAGATAATGATATTCAAATAAATGATTGATGTCTACTGTAGCCAGCACCTGCTTCATTTTTTCCAGGGTGGCATTCGCATCCCTGCTGTCGACTTTGCAGGTAAAATAATCGATCAACTGCACCGGGTTATACTGGTAACCCATCACCAGGGGCGCTATTTTTTCTCTCAATGACTGAAAGTTAAAATCTTTCACGATACCAATTACCCGGGCTTTGAATACTTTGTTATTCCGTAAATTAAAATAGCTTCCGCCATAAGCCAGCATCGGGATATCTATCATTTGCCCGGATGCTTCCTTTATATGGAGCATGCTTGCGGCCGATTCATTGATCATGACAGCGGCCGAATCATTGTTGCCTGCAAAATTTCTGCCCTGGAGCAACTTCACTTCAAAGGTTTTGGTAAAATGCTGATCTACGCCCAGGAAGTACGCTATGTTGTGCTCACCGGTATTCCCTGCATTTCTGACCTTTATGGTGGGAATGGTTTTCCATTCGCCCGGAACCCTTGATGTGGTAGAGACGTTTTTTACATGGGGTATTTTTGAAAATTCAGCATTAATAATAGCAGCGCCATTCCTCACTTTAGGGCTATTAATATCCACTACAACCAGCATATCTTTAGAAAAGCCCAGGTCTTTTGTACCGATATACCGTACCTGCAGTAACAGCACCACCGTGGCTATGATCATGACAACGGATATGGTAAACTGGAATATCACCAGTCCTTTGCGTAAAGAAAGACTGCCCTTATTTTGCAGTTTGCCACCTTTCACCAATAACACCGTATTCAGGCCGGATAAAATAAAAGCAGGATAGGAACCGGATAAGATGCCGGTGATCAAGGCAGCCAGGAATGCAAACAACCAGATACGGTACCCGGTATGCCATCCCAACGATAATTCTTTATTGGTAAAGTGGTTGAAAGCAGGTAACACCAGGTTCACGAGTACGATGGCCAGTGCAAGTGAAACAAAAGAAATCAGGAGGGATTCGAGCATAAATTGCCGGATCAGTTGTCCCCGCTGCGCCCCGCTCGTTTTGCGTATCCCGATTTCCTTGCTGCGGCCGGACGCTTTGGCTGTGGTAAGGTTCATGTAGTTGATACAGGCAATGCATAAAACGAACAGCGCCACCAGCCCGAACATTTTTATGTAAAAAAAGGAGCCGTTATTGATGGCGTCTACATTGGAATTGCGTGCGCCGTCCGCAATACCAGCAGAATGCAGGTGAATATCCTTTAAAGGCTGCAGGCTAAACGATATGGAGGCGCCCGGCTCAAGAGCAGCGTTTGCTTTGACGAGCCCGGTGATCTTTTTTGAAACCAACAATGGATCCGATTGGTCTTTCAGTAATGCATACACGGAATGGTTGTCAGATGACCAGTCTCTGAATGCCCGGTTGGCAAAACCGGTATCACTTAAAAACGTAGCTTCTGAATAGACCGATGCAAAATCAAAGCTGGAATTACGGGGATGATTTTTTATGACGGCCGTTATCTTCATGGGCGTTTCCATAAATTCCCATTTTACCGTTTTTCCCATCACATCGGTCGTATTGAACAGCTGCCGGGCCAGGTCTTCGGTCAGCACAATGGAGTTGGGTTCTTTCAGGGATGTTTTTGGGTTGCCCGCAACGGCAGTAAAATCAAACAGCTCCATGAAACCGTTGTTGGCTACGGTTACGGTTTGATAGAAGGCATGCTTGTTCTCCGGATTTTCCATGTTTGCCCGGCCGGTGCGGGTGAGGCGGGCTGTATTTTCTATTTCGGGGATCGCTTTTTTAGCCTGTTCAGCCAGCATAAAACTACCTGCTGCAATGCTGAGTTCTTCGGTGTTATTTTTTTTGTGTTCAATTAACCGGTAGATCCTGCCCGTATTGGTATGCTGGCGATCGAATGTCAGTTCATCAATCAGGTATAGCCCTATCAGTAAAAAACAACTGATACCGAATGTAAGGCCGGCTACATTTAATGTGGTGTAGAGCCTGTTTTTGAATAAGGATCGGAATGCAGTTTTAAAATAATTTTTAAACATACCATTGATTTAGGATTCATTATTTTAGGGCTAAGGGAAGGCCCACTTGACAATTTGTTGGTTGCCCGGAGCCGGTTCCTGCACAATCCTGACCGCAATGCAATCAATACCCGGCTACTGGATGCTGTCGGTAAATTCAACTGCATTTCTATTGCTTGTATGTGTTAGCTTAAAATGGCCAACAACGTGCCGGATTATTATTGAATTGATATACAACCTGGTGCCGTACACCGGCTTGCACGAAAATGTTCGTTTCCGTTCATCCATTGTACGTTTTCGATACACGGGCAATGATGAACTGGTTTCAGGTCGCTTTAAAGGTATTAGGTGTTGCCGGGAACGTTCAGGTCTTGCAGCAGGTGGGGAAATAGCATTCTATCCAACCGGCCACCAAACTAAGAAAATAAAATATCGACCATCAATATTGATCCATCCAATTAATCGTTCGCCTTATCTCCCGCTTCAACTCTTTAAAAAACCATTGATTAAAAATAGCAATTGTTCTTCCTTTAATTAACGTCCTCTTTTAGCACTGACAACTGCGGGCTTATTTTTACATCATGCAAAAGTGTTGATAAAGTTTTGAACCGGTACGTAACCATGTAAAATGTCAGGACCTCTTTTTAGTTGTTTACCATTTATATCAATAATGCGTCCAATCATAAAAAGTATTTATCATTTAAATTATTTTTTATGAACACCGCATGGTACAGTCTGCTGACTTTTTTCGCATTGCTGCTCTTCCCGGAAAAACCGGCAATATCACCGCAACTGTTTAACGCTAAACAGCTTTGCGTGGGCATGGGACCCAATGCCCAGTTGGAAATATTTTGCACCGCATCTGATAACCGGATTTTCCATGCCTGGCAACAAGGGCAGAACGGTGCGTGGAATGCATTGAGGTTATTATCTTCAGGCGACAAAGCTAAAACCCTGGCGGTGGGCCGCAATAACAATTCTACGCTGGAGCTGTTTTACGCAGGCGAAAATGATAAGCTCTATCACACTGCACAAAAAGACATTAACCAGCACTGGACAGGTGAGTCCCCGCTGGGTAACAATGATTTTGCAAAGCAAATCAGCACCGGAAAACTGACCATTGCCAGGCAGCAGATTTTTTATATTGGTACCAATAACCAGATTTATTATAATTATCAACAGCAAGCAAACGGTTCGTGGGCGGGTGAACAAAAACTCACCGGATTTGCGAAGCAATTAAGTCTTGCCAGAAATTTCGACAACCGCCTTGAGTTGTGTTATATCGGTACCGATAACCGGCTGTATCATAACTGGCAGAATAAAGCGGGCGACAATAGCAGCTGGGTCGGGGAAACAAAGTTCAACGGACTGGCCAAACAAATGGTCACCGCTATCAAAAATGACGGGGCGATCCATATGTTTTACATTGGAACGGACAACCGCCTGTATCACCAATGGCAGATACAACACAACGGCACGAGCGGCTGGGCGCCGGAGACATCATTTGGCGTATCCGCCCGGTCAGTGGCAGCAGGCATCAATGCCCAGCAACACCTGGTTGTATTTTTCACCGCGCTCACAGATTCCCGCATTTTTACCATTACTCAAAATGATGAAGGCCTTTGGGGTTCACCGATGCCCCTAAATGGCGCAGCCACCAGCATGGTAACGGCCAACAACCTCGATGGAAGACTGGAGCTTTTCTATACCGGCACCAACGGCGCCCTCTTCCACAATTGGGAACGGCCAGGGGATTTCAGATGGGTGGGAGAACAGGCGTTTCAATGATATCACTCATCAATTATTTACCTCAGGTTATCATTCGCATTTGAGCATACATGCCTGTTGGATTAGCTTGTAAGTCGGTTCTCATTGGTTCAATGTTAAAAATTGACCAGCATTTCCGGGACTTGTTTTTACCTGTCCCTTTATTTTTTGCGGTAACTATAAATCCTTCATTATTATCCGCCCACATCCGGTTGTCTATTATTATTCCCGTCGAAAATCGTACCCAGGCTTTGTAACAGCAGAACAACTTCATTAAAACGGTCTGTTCGATCATGCTTAACATCGGACTAACAGGCAAATGTGAGCGATAGTTGGTTTGATGTATTTTGACAATTGACGGCCAATTACAATCGTTACCGGTTACATATTCTGGTTCCTATGAATTGCCTGAAGGTAAAGGCGGCCATGGAGTATGTTGAACCACGAGACCGGGCAGCAGTGCAGGCTGCCATTGATCAATTTTATAAAAAGAATGTGGAATTATTTAATAAAAATATCGATAGTTTGATAGATGATTTAAAAGTCATGGCTAACCCCGGATGGGATTTACCAATCGGGGTTTAGCATTTTTATAAGACCCATGCAGCTTGCATGGCACAATTTTGTTTTGTATTCTTGTTGTATTATCTCTTCAACAACTTTGATATGATGACCAATCAGTTATACGTAATTGCGGTGATACTCATCCTTATATGGGTAGTTGGCTTTTTCAAGTACCATGCCGGTGGGATGATCCATGTGTTACTGGTAATAGGCATTATTGCCTTCCTGATACGTGTCATTGATCGGGCTTAATCAAAGCTGACCGTGAGGCTGGGGAAGAAACGCAGCTTTTAAAAAAAAGTATTTAATGGTTGGGGAAGGTCTTCCTCAATTTCAAAACGAATAAGATATCCTCTACTGTAAACAAAGCTGGAAAAATACGGCTGTTATTTTGATCCCTTCAACGTATCATTTTTCAGTTAAGGATATTGGATTTAAGGCGGGATGGGTTTTTTACCCCACCCCTTATTTTCGCTTCACACCAATTTATAGCTTAAAAACTTCCGTCATGCTTGGGATCACGGCAATCATCGTTATCATTGGTATCATCAGCTGGTGTGTTCATATTGATTTAAGAAAAAATAAAGCCAGGAACAAGGGTGGCAGATCTGCTATGTAAGTGGTAAGTATTTTCGATTTGAGGACCGAATGTTAGCGGCTATTATTTATTTTTGAAACCATCGGCATTCTCGTATAAGGGATATGCCTACAGCATTTTATTTATTTGCAATCAACTAAACAAATGGCGAGCCACTACTTAATATATTCTTATTATTTCAAAAGGCAAATAAAAAAGCTTCCATATTTTGCCAACTTTATCTGCATTCATAGAAGTCATTTCCAATTACCTTTGTGCTGATAAAAGAAAAAAAGCTGAGCAAATATTGACGTATGGCATCACGAATAAGGGTTGATTTTGATAATGTATATGAACTGGATGAGATTTCACCGGATTTTAAATTAAGCAGTTTCAAAACCATACTTACAGGAGGAACTGAACTGCCATTGGTGGTAAAGATTAGCAATCATCCGCATGAGTTAATTCCGGATGTCTATAACATGGCCTTCGGGCCATTGAACAAACAGGGAAAAATTGATGATAAAGCGGAGTTGACCCACGCGGACTATTCAAAGGTCTTTTCAACTATTTTATTTGCTGCCTATGCTTACCTGGAGCAACATCCCACCCATATCCTCGGGATCGACGGTTCTGATAATGCACGGGCTTATTATTATTTCCGGGCCATCATGCGCAATTTTAGTTACCTCGACCAGCATTTCGTGATGTACGGAATCAAGTATTTTGTAAGGATCACCCGTCTGGGCCGGACTCAATATGATAATCCCTTTGATTTTGAGGATGTTATACCATACCCTGACAGGTTAGTAGCTGAACACCGTGTAACCCAGGACCTGATGTACAACTACTTTATTTTTACGCTAAAGGATAACCCCAGGGGGAATTTGAAAACAAAAAAATAATCGTAAATTTATGCCATGAAAGAAAATCTTCATAAAAGGGTAGAGGCCCTGGCAAAAAAAGCGCGTTCGAATGGCCAGTTAAAAGACGTCAGAACCGTGCATGCTTCTTCCCTGCACCAAATCATAAAAACAAAAGAACAGGCCGCCCGGTTTATGAAACTGTTGAAGGAAGCCTGATCAGATAACCGACATATGAATTCATCACTAACCGCTTTAGAAGCGGTTTTTTAATGACCGTCCTTTCTTCATTCGCCATGGGGTGAATTAAGATGGACTGAATCTATAAAAAGGCAGCATGGTAAAGGAGAATTTTATTCTGCTCTCAGGCTCTTCACCGGATTGGCAACTGCTGCTTTGGTAACCTGAAAACTTATTGTAACCAGTGCTATCAGCAAACAAATAGCGCCCACTGCCACAAACATCCACCAGCTGATACTAACACGATAGGCGAAATCCTGCAGCCATTTGTTCATTGCCCACCAGGCAACAGGTGACGCAATACAAATGGACAATAAAAGCAGTTTTGCAAAATCTTTGGATAACAATGTAAAAATTCCTGTGATTGTGGCACCCAATACCTTCCGGATGCCAATTTCTTTCATGCGCTGTTCTGCCGCGAATGTAACAAGACCAAAGAGACCCAGACAGGCAATCAGGATAGCAAGGATTGAAAATAACAGAAAGGTTTTTCCCCTGCGCTGATCCAGGCTGTACTGTCTGTTGAATTCCTCATCCAGGAAAGTATAGGCGAATGGCTCAGCAGGCGCCATTGACTTCCACCTGGTTTTTATTTCCTTCAACAAGCCCGGGATATCGCTACCACTGATCCGCACTGCCATGGCACCATTGTCTTGCCGCAGGGTTAAGACCAATGGAGCAACCTGCTCACGCAGGGAGTTGAAATTAAAATCCTTTATCACCCCAATAATATTGTACGCAACTAATTTTCCGGTAGAAAGATCATCGATCCGGTATAGTTTTTTGTTTACAGGGTCTGCTCCCGCAAATAATTTTGCTGCGGTTTCATTAATCAGTACAGCAGTGGAATCAGTCGGGTACTGTGCAGAAAAATTCCTTCCACTTTTCAGTCTTATCTGAAATACAGGAAGGTAACTTTCATCAACAGGCCATAATTGCATCAGCGTAAAATTTTTGCTGTCAAATGGGGGCGCTGTGATGAAACCCTGGGAACTCCTGGACCCTGTCATGGGCAAAAAACCAGAGCTGGTTATATTTTTCACCCCTGGCAGCTGCAACAGTTCGTTGGTGAAAGCCCTTTTATTGCTATTCAGCGCATAGGTATTTTGAAGGGTTAATACCTTTTCTTTATTAAATCCCAGGTCCTTGTTCCTGATATACCGGAGCTGGTGGTAGATCACAAACGTGCCAATCATCAATATAACAGAAATGGTAAACTGCAGCACCACCAGCGTGTTCCTCAATGCCGATCCCTTAAAGCCCATCGACAGGTTGCCTTTCAAAACTTTTATGGGTTGAAAAGATGCCAGGAAAAACGCAGGGTAGCTGCCTGCAATCAGGCTTACCAGTATAAGGAGCAATACAATACGCGGTAAGATATATGCGCCTGATAGCACCGATACAGAAATATGCTTACCGGCTAACTGGTTATAAGGATGTAAAAGCAAGGCAGCGATCACAATGCCTGTCACAAATGAAAAAAAACAAGCTACGAAAGATTCTGTAAGGAACTGTGCGATCAGGTCATTTTTCAGGCCACCCAATACTTTTCTTACGCCCACCTCTCTTGCACGGTTGGCAGAACGTGCAGTTGAAAGGTTCATAAAGTTGATACAGGCAATCAATAAAATTAAAATGGCAATGGCTGAGAAAATATATACATACCGGATGCTCCCGTTGATACCCAGTTCATTGGCCAGGTTAGAATGCAGATGTATATCCGTAAGTGGCATCAGGCTGCACTTTATGTAATTACCCGCTTTCCTGAAATCATCCCTGCTGATATTCAGCTTTGTCTTAAACTCCGGAGATTGATATTGCTCCATGGCAATGTTCAATTGTTTTTCAAATGCCCCGATATTCGTGCCTGGCTTTAATAGCAGGTAAGTTTGAAAGTTTGTAGTCAACCAACTATTGTCCCAATTCCCTTCCAGTTCGCAAAAGGGCATAAACAGATCGAAATTAAAATGAGATTGCGCCGGGATATCTTTGATAACGCCGGTAATTTTATAGTTAGTATTGCCATTTATTAAAATCGTCTTTCCTATGATGTCGGTGCTGCCGAAATATTTCCGCGCGGTGCTTTCGGTCAGTACCAAACTATGCGGTTCTTTAAGTGCGGTGCTTTTGTCTCCGGCAATCATGGGCAATGTAAAAACATCAAACAGGGAGGGATCTGCATAGACTACCCTGTTTTCGCGGATGTTGTCGTTGCCCTTTCGGATAACAACGCCCGCATTATCCCTGAACCGTGTATACTGTTCTATCTGCTTAAAATCCCTGGCAAAAGCAGGTCCCATTATTCCCGGCACCTGTGTGCCATTGTAGTTAAAATCACCGAATCTGACTTGTTCACTGATCCGGTAAATACGGTCGGCCCGGGTATTATACCTGTCATAGCTTAATTCATCCAGCACATCCAGCGCTATCAGAAGGGAGCAAGCCAGGCCGATTGACAGGCCGGTAATATTCAGCAGGGTAAAGATTCTGTTCTTACCTAAACTTCTCCAGGCAGTTTTAAAATAGTTTCTCAGCATAGTCGGTTTATTTTCGCGTCCTTTGAAAGAGATAAAGGCTTTTGACGTGCTCCAGCCGGAGCAGGTTACAGCTTTTTCCGAAAAAATAGTTAGAGGAACGGGATTGTTTTTTTACATCCTTTTCTTTTTTATGGTATTTATTACCTTCACCAAATGGCGAGAGCAAGACATTTTTATATTACTTACGGGGGGTTGCGCATTAAAGTAATTGTTAGCAGCAACAACAATAGCAATAACAATAATATTAATGATACATACACGCTGCTCTTTCCCGATGAGAGCACATGCGTGATAGAAAAGAATGCCGCCGGATGGCGGAGAGCCGAACACCAGGAACCGCACTGGGCGGATAAAGACATGGCAGCTATCGGTGAAATGCTTGACAAAAAGCTCTTATAAAGCTGCGGTTCATTGCGACAACCTTGTATGCTGCAACCGGAACGTCCCATTTATGCATGATGTCACCTGCAATAAACCCGGTTGTTCGGGCTGCACTACATCATATTGGGGTATCCGTACCCGACCTTCAGTTGGATTGTTAACATCGTTTTTTGCCAATGCATCGTTATAAGCTGTTTTTTATTTTCCATTTAAAAGCTCGTTAATCTCAAATGGTATTCTGTTATAGACAATATTATATGGATAGTCCCCGTTACACAACACCACTATTCCAAAGCCCTTTTCTGGGAATATCGTCAGACTGGATGAAAACCCAACGTCCAGTCCGCAATGGAAAAAATAATTTCCGTATTCTTTTGATTCCCTTTTCCACCACCCTAAGCCAAGAAATACAGCAGGATTGTTGTAATTACGAGTTGGAGTCCACATCTTGAGGAGGGTTTCATGTTTTATAATTCCCTTATAACTATTCGTACTGTCATTGTATATTGTTAGATTTTCAACAATCCATTTTGATAAATCGAATGCGCAAGAATTTAATGTACCACAGGGAGCCTGTTCTTTATTGTAGGGATAAATTTCTGATACCGTCACATTATTAGACTGTCCGGTTTTAATATGGGGTGAGCTGCGACGTCCAGTATTAATTTTATAATAATCAAAACTGCTGTTTACCATTCCTGAAGGCTTCAATATTTTCTCATACACGTAATCCTCAAAACTTTGATTGGCTTCCTTTTCAACTATATATCCAAGAATATCAAAAGCCAGATTACTATAACCGATGTCTTTTCCGGGAGAAAACTGCAGGCTATCAAATTCAGATTTTAATACAAAGTTTTTAAGGGCAAAACGGTCATTGTTAGGATGATCCCAATTGTAATTTGTAAAATATGGCAAACCTGACGTATGGTTCAACATCTGTTTGATGGTAATCTTCTTAAACCTTTCATCCTTCATTTTAAAATTGGGTAAATAATCAGTCAGATACTTATTGATATTCAAATTACCAGCTTCGACTAATTGCATTATGGCTGTTGTGGTAAAAAGTTTTGAAATAGAGGCCGCATGAAAATTTGTAAGCGTGTCAATGGGTTTATTTGTATTTATCCGGGCGGTTCCATACCCTTTTGTATAATAAATTTTATTGTTCTTTACTATGCCAATTGAAATACCAACGATGTCATTGGTCGCCATATACATAGTAACGATAGAATCAATTTTATCCCGTAGAATGGAATCCCTTTCCTGCCCCAAAGAGTTTAAAGTGAATATGAGTAATATAAAAGGCAATATTATTTTCATAGTACTTATCTCCGGTGTTAGATTGGTTTAAGTCGTTTATGATGAGCGTTGCTACTAAGGTTTTTAGGGCTTTCTTTTATAAAATGACTTACAATACATAAATTTATGGCACGCAATTCGGACTTTCCAAAAAAAAATATATTTGATTTTCAATATTTTAATTTTCGCCATCAATTGTTGTTGCGTCAATACAAATTACCATCTATTTTTCATCGATGCATTGGAAAAAAAACAAGGAGCTAAGGCTGCATGCGGCGGAAGGATATGACCTGGTGTTTCATACTGTGAAATAGGCTTGCCTTTGATAACGATGTTTTCAAAAAGCATTTACAATTGTGTATATTAGTGTTTTCATAGGATAAGGTTTAATGGTTAATGGTATTTGATTAATGTATCCCGCCTCCCGGCGGGATTTTTTATGACCTTGACGGGCATGTTCTTCCCCACGGCCCTGAAATACCCGTTAAAAACGTCCGTTAACTGGCATTTTATCTAAGGGTATTCATAGGTATTAGCATGATACCACATAATTACACTTGCATAGTGTGCTTACCTGCTTTCTGGCACCATTATCCTAACATGTGCAGTACTTATCCTTCATACTATGCATTATTTAGTTACACAACCCACGGAAGAACAAATACGCCTCATTATCGAACTAACCAATGCACCGAGGGAAGAAATCCTCAAAACGATCAAATTATCAAGGGTAAGCGTAGGCGATATCATCGGATGTCTTAAAAAACGAAAACCATTATGACAAACGAACCAACAGATGCCGATCAAAGAAGCAAGGCTATTAAAAAACTGATGGCCATTTGGAAAAGAAACCTCGATGTCCGTCAAAAGGCGTTGATTTTATTGGAGCTGCACCCAACCCCAAAAATCAGGAAAATAAAAGGCTACCGGATACCATAATGCGTAGTATCATACTACCGGCGCATTGTATCTGCATACACGCGTGCTGGTTCAATCTATACAGGAGGATGCAATACTGCAGCAAGTTCCGCAAAGTTGGCATTTTACCCGATCAAAATCAGGTTAATCAAATATATTATCAAGGCATTAGTAAGTTATGTTTTTTACTAAATGAAATCAAACAATACCTGGTATGGATATAGTCATTTATACGATATTTACTAAAACAATGCCGTATGAACCGTAAATCATTTATAAGGAATGCAGGACTGGTTACTGCGGGTCTGGGCCTTGCAGATATTAATAAGTTTACTGCCGCACCACTCAAAAATACATTGCCGCGCTGGAAAGGGTTTAACCTGTTGGATTTTTTTTCTCCCAACCCGGAATCAGGGCCTGTTACGGTGGAAGATCATTTTAAGTGGATGCGCGACTGGGGTTTTGATTTTGTACGCCTGCCAATTGCCTATCCGCGCTACCTCAATATAGATCATAACCAGCATATCACACCTGCTGATGTTTATAAGATCAATACGCAGGCAACTGATAAAATTGATGCACTGGTGGCAATGGCCCATAAATACAATATGCATGTAAGTCTTAACCTGCACCGGGCACCGGGTTATTGCGTTAATGCAGGTTTTTATGAGCCTTATAACTTATGGAAGGATGAAGAAGCACAAACTGCTTTTTATTTTCACTGGAACATGTGGGCGAAAAAATATAAAAATGTTGCTGCTGATAAAATAAGCTTCGACCTGGTAAACGAACCTTCCATGCGGGAAGATATGAATGATCAACATTCCCGGCGAAGTTCAGTTCCGGGTGATGTTTACAGGAAAGTGGCCAAAGGAGCGGCAGAAGCAATCAGGAAAGAAAATCCAAAGCACCTTGTTATAGCAGATGGAAATGATGTGGGTGCCAAACCAATCCCTGAAATAGTGGATCTTAATATTGCACAAAGTTGCAGGGGATATAACCCTGGTGCAATTTCGCATTATAAAGCCCCATGGGCCAATAAGGATACTGCTAATCTGCCAGCGCCCCAATGGCCCGGACTGACAGGTGATAAATACCTCAGTAAAGCAATGCTGGAAACGTTTTACCAACCCTGGAAGGATATCATTGAAAAAGGGGTAGGGGTGCATTGCGGTGAGTGCGGCTGCTGGAACAAAACGCCGCATGGTGTTTTCCTTGCCTGGTTTACAGATGTACTTGATATACTGACATCAGCAGGTATTGGGTTTGCCGTCTGGAATTTCATAGGCGATTTCGGTGTGCTGGATTCAGGCAGGGCAGATGTAATTTATGAGGACTGGTATGGCCATAAACTGGATAAAAAATTTCTTGACCTGATGCGCAAACAATAGTGCCCGTTACAATTTCTCCTTTGAATTATTACAAACAACTACCAGTTATTTTCTGCAGGTTTAACCCCATCAATTTAGTCACGCCCTATTGCCAGGAACAAATTAAGGGTCAGCCGATGCTTTCAAAATATCGTTTTGTTTTTATCCACCTGGTCAGCAGGTATAACAGCAAACCCAGCGGTGTAAATACGATCGTTACCAGCAGGATGATAACCACCAAACCATAGGGCATACCATTTTTTGCAGCATTGTTTTTTATTAACATGCCGATGATCAGGTCTATGCCCACAATATGCGCCCATGCGGCGTCAATTAACCAGGGATTGGAGAATATTTTAGTTACACCTTCAAAAGTGGAGAACCCGGCAATGCCGCCCGCCTCGCCAATATGAGCAAAATTGAACCAGGAATAAACCGCCGCCAGTATCGCAACAACAATACATACCAGGAATATATCAGCCCCCTTCCAGAACCGGCTGATGATGAGAATCAATATCCAGCCTGCTGCTGAAACAATATTAATAAGTGTAAAGAACATGGAAGGAGTCATACATCTAAGTTTAGTTTTTAAATAATATCCCGTAAACAGACAATAATAGATTTTACCAGGCTGTCTCAGGTATATCAAAACAAACCACAAAATTATTAGGGAACGATTGCTGAACAATGCCGGTTCCGTTTCCGGTAATGCCTTTTTCTCTTCGTATATTTTTTAGCCTGAGAACGGCCATCGTAAATTCGGATAAGGTTACCGCATTTATATATTTTCCGTAGCACTCATGCAGGGCGTGACCATAATTCATATAAACTGCATTACGGTTTGGAATGAATGTCCTCGGATCAGGGAATGCTTCGGGGTCAAACATTGCACCGGAAGTAAGTGCAAACACTTTTCTTTTTGCCGGTATCCTGTATGTTTTTTGTCCACTGCCTGTTAAGGATTGTGCTGTTTTGCAATAGCGGATCACGCCTGGCTGGGCGGGGTTAAACCGCAATGCCTCATTTACAATACCATACATTTTCTTTACATCGTACTGCTGCGACACTTCAATGGCATGTTGCAAAGCATCCGGCCTGTTCAGCAATTCATCAAGAATTAATACAGCTGCTTTATTCGTTGTTTCAAAAATACCGGTCAGCAAACCACCAATATTTCTTTGTAACACATCATCATCAACCCATTCATAACCGCTTTCCTGCGACATGATAATGAGCCGGTTCAATAAATTATCAGCCAGTGTTTTACCATCCTTACATTCCTGTTTTCTTTTTGCTATAATTTTCAACAACAGCTCTTTTCTTTCGTTGGATGCCTGGAGTGCGGCTTCAAAAAAATCTTTTTTGTTAAAGAAATTCAGGAAAAGATCATAAAAAATGGCACGCATCCAGCGTTTCATATCCCTTTCATTTTCGGCGGGCACTCCAAAATAATGATCCAACAGGCGTACCAGAACCACTTTGCATAAACTATTGGCAACATCAATCTTGCCATACCGGCTAGCATTCCTGGTTATATCTTCCGAAGATGAGCGCACAAAATTCTGGATGATCATCATGTCATCTCTTTTGGTGGCTTTCATCACAAAATCCCTTTCCCGGCTAAATTGCGGATTGTTTCTGTCCATGCCCAGGTAGAAAGCGCCTTTCTGGTCCGACATTTTTTTGGAGTTGATCTCTTCCACCGTAAAGTCATTGTCGCGCTGCATCAGGTCTACCAACAGGCTGTTCCGGTTAACCAGCACTATTTTTACAAATGGTATTTTTAAAACAGGGAAATTTTTCTGCAAAAAATAAAATGTTTTGTATTGCTTTTTTTTGAGTTTAATAACCAGCTTGCCAATTGCCTTTTTCAAAAAATCAGGCTCTTCAGGAATTTCCGACTGCGGAAGCATGGATGGCCTGTTGGCCTGGTAAAGCATAAAAACAAATTGCCCGGCTGGCATGGCTCTCAGCTCTGTTATATGTGTACGGCATGTATCCGGTACTTCGCTTATGCGTGGCAGCGCACCACCATATTCCTCGGGGAGTATCATGGGAGCCGCAATGGCAGCAAAAGCCAGATCAGCCAAAGTAAATGTATCGCCGGTAAGGTATTTTCTGCCATCTGCCAGTAATTGATTTACCTTTTCAAAGACCTTCCTTATTTCGGCAATACATTCATCTACACTGTTTTCCTGCAGCTCGTAGTTGCGGGTAAGCTTTTTTTTGATTCCGGAAAAGCGAAGAGAAAAGAAATCTTTCTCACCGGCAGGAACATCTTGTTTTAATACATTACCGGCCAATTTTTTTGAGGTAAGCAGCATATTATAAAAATATTTTTCTACCATGCCTGCAAAAAAATCATCGGTGAACTGGTAATAGAGGTCAAGCACTTTGTCCAGTTGTTCTTCATCTGCAGGTAACAGCCTGTCCTGGGGTAAACATCTTTTTTCCCAGAACATTACAATGCTTTCAGTGCCATAAATAAACGCATCGGTCATTTTAAGTGCGGGGTGATTTATTTTGCTTTTTTTGCCGGTCAATTTTTCTGCAAGGGAATGTATCTTCCAGGCCGCATGGGTTTCATTTGCATACAGTATATGATTGCGGTCAAGTACCCATCGGGCAATTTCGGATGCAGCGCCATTACTGCTGCTAATGAGCGTAGGCACAGGTTTTGAATAACAGAAATCGGTTTTAAAACCTGAATTATCCGGTAAATTATTGATAGTTCCCATGAGCAATATGTTTTGTTATAAAGAGTTCTTTCTTATTTATTAGATTAATCACCGGAGTATGTTTAAAACCCGTACTAAATAGTTGCCAGGAATTTTATAACAGTAATGGACGGAAAAAAGAAATAGCCTCCGCCTTTTACCGTCACAAAACTTTGCATATCAGTAATAACCCGGTTTGTTGTTGTCTGCGGTATAGTAAATATCTGCGCTAGTTTTTTTTCAGGGTCTTCTCTTACGCCAATAAATGGATCAGGATCGGCATAAAGCCTTTTGAATTTTGGCGAATTTGCCCAGGTGTATTGAATAAACTCAAACTGTTTGGAAATATTGGCATTGAAACATCCAAACAATAAACCCACTTCGCCATTGGGTTGATGGTTAACTGCTGAGCCAATAAAATCTTCGCCATAAGAACGTACCCTCCGCATAATCCGGTGACGCCTGGTTAGATTCAGGGAAACTTTTTGTGACGACTCTTCAAATACATCCCGTGGATTCATGCGGCGTATATGTGCACCAAACGGACATTTATCTCCAGACGCGTCTTCTTTCAAATAATTAAAATGGTCGTCCGCTACTTCAATACCGGGGTCTTTATCATATTTTACCAATGGTGCGCCACCCGGCCAGCGTCCCATCATTTTTGCTGCAAGCATGGTAGCTTCTTCATTGCGTGTTTTTTCATCCGCGTCAGCAGCCGTTTGATTTTTTAAAAATTTCCAATAACCATCAACATCCTGTTGCAGTTGCCGTAAAACGAAATAGGTTCCGTTTTGCCCTACATCTTTATACTTTATTTTGGTTTGCTCATCGGCCAGGCCTTCTGCATTATCTGATAATAATTCAGGTTTTCCCTGGGCCACTTTAAGTAAAGCGGTATCCGGGTAAACCTTGTATTCATTTTTATAGCCCAGCACAAATTCGCCGGGGTCAATATCATTATTATTGCCGGATGGTTTAAAACCACTGCCGTTTATTACCGGCTGGGATATGCCGTCGCGGAATCCAAAATGTTCCCTGTTATTGGGAAGGGGTTTCCCATCTAAAACATGTACAACAGACAAGGCCGGTTCAAATTTCTCTTTCAGCTCCTGGTAAAAATTTTCTGCAGTGGTTTCATCTTTCCCAAACACCAGCATCATAAGATCAACCCTTTCGTTAGCAGGTCCGCCCCAGTTCCATTTTGAAGGATCACTGCTTTCAAAATCGCCCAGTAAGCGCTGGCGGTGTTCCGTTACCATGCCCTCTCTGAACTCACGGGAAAAGGAATGCATATTTGTTTCATGGTAGTCCAGTTGTTGCAAACCATGGCTGGTAAAACCAATATTAAGAGCGGTTTTGGTAATAGTTGCGCTTGCATGGGTAATGCCATGCGCTATCGCGGCCAGAAAATTTTTTGTTGCCGCAGCATCCTTCACCTGCATCAGGTAATATTTTGAACAACCCATGTCTTTGAATTCGTTGAGCAGGAACGCTTGTATTTCTGAAAGTTCTAATGCTGTCATGGGAATAATAAATTTAAAATCGTTTTAAAAATATTTTTGCCTGTTCTTCATTTAAGTTCTCCCGCAACCCGTTTCGGATATTTGTATTGTTGTTGATATTTTTTATGGAGAGGTGGCGGTACGGACAATACCATACCTGTGTAGGCAATTGCGTACTGCGGCTCCAGGCCAAAAAGTGTTCTTCATCATAGGCGCCGCCGGTTAACACAAATTTGGTCCCGGGAAAAGTTAACGGCATACCGGGAATAATACCCAGCACACCCATGAAATTTGTTCTCGGAAACTTCACCGTATTGCTGAAGATGGAAGTTAATCCCCAGCCTGATTGATCTATAAAATCACCCAGGTACTGTTCCCAGTTGCCATCAAAATTGCTGAAGAATAATACATGGTTATTCTTATCAATCAATACCCAGCGGGCAAAATGTATGGTGGGAATATTAAGCAGTTTACCTTTTACAAATACATAGCTGGCCAGTACTTCGGTGCGCATCATCCATATTCTGAAGTTGAGATGGCGTGCAAAGCCCGGTTTCAGCACCGCCACCTGTGTAAACTGGTTTTGTGGAAAAATGTCTTCCACTTTTTTCAATTCGTTTACTTTAATATCGTTCAGTTCACTTTGTGCCAGCGTAACTTTTTTATCCCACAGTTCATGAAAAATGAAAATGTAAATAAGCCAGACTATGATCAGTGGCAGCAGCACAATAAACAAGAGTCCGTAAGCTATAAGCGGTAGCCATTTTATACCCTGCACGCCAGCTTTCTCTCTGGTCCAGGCAAATTCTGGTCTTGCGTCAACTTCCTGCCGGATGGCCCGGTGAATTTCCACAGCAGGCGTCTGTGCATCCCATTTCTTACTTGTAAGAAACTTCCATAGGTGCTGGTGCAATGCATCTTCCTGGTGTATTTGTTGTACTGACCGGCCGGGTGCACCGTTATAAAAAGCGGAGGTACTGATGATACCTTTTTTAAGGAAGTTTTTTCTGCTCTCTTCGGTCCGTGCACCGGGCTCGGGGTAGCCTGCGCAACATTCATACACGTCATCAATATAGGTGGTGAGTTTGGTGACCAGTTCTGTGAGGTGGTAATCCACATGATCGTTTCCTACACCATCATAATTGGTACTTAACACCAGCCTGATGCCTACGGGCACCGCGGGTTCATCGCGGAAAGACTCCCTGCTAAGGATTATCCATCTGCCATAATGCATGGTACTGACTTTACCAAATTCGGTAGGCGCTTCTGCCATCTGGCTGTTCAGTAAGTTCACTCTTATTGTTTCCAGCCTTGTTTTTAGCGTATCCAGTCTGTCTTCTCTTATTGCAGACAATGTAATGAGCGGATGCTGATTGATCATAACATTCAATTTATTTCGGGGATCGAAATGGAGCTTTCCGGGGAGTAACAGTATTTTTTTGTATTATTTTCTTAAATAAGGCTGGTACAGAAAATATTCATTGCTCATTTACAGAAAAATACTAAAGGCTATTAAATGTACAAAGAGTTTATAATAATCCTGATAAATTTTGCCACAGGGAGACGGAAGAGCGGGAATAAGAATGATGAATGCTGTTTTTATTCTCTTATGATATTGGTTCTTTTTTCAAGTAAACATTCCCGCATTGTAGCAGACGCTGAATAAAGTGACGCACAACGACCAGGTATTGCTGCAGGTGTAGAATTAGTTGTTGATCCATCCCGGAGCCCCTCCGGATAACATCTGGGTTGATAATATGAAGTTGAAGTTAACAACAAAAAGCCAAATTGAAACCCATCAGCCAAAACTAACGTACAGCGATGCCGGCAACAGGAGCTTCGGCGTCCGGCCTAATTCTGCTGACGAATCAAAAGAATGCTGAAATGCTTGTCCGGAAAGTAGTCATAAGGGTTTATCCTTTTTTTACGGGATAATACATCTAGGCTTATAGTGACTGATTTTGATCAGTCCACAGGCAAAGCAAAAGCTGGTTAAACGAGTGCCGGGTATTCATGGTAAGATGTGAGAAGCATAATCTGACTGTTTTCCCGGAAAATCCGGGATCGGTTACAGGTGGGTTGCGCAGGGTTTTTCTTTCAGGCTGGCATATGCGTAATAATGATTCCAATAAAAATCTTTTCAATAATTATTGGTAGAATTTGGAAATCCCGAAAAAGATCTTACTTTGCGTCATAATAACGCAAAGAAGTGAAAACCTTTAATCAATACCAGAACCCCGCTCTTGCCATAGACCTTGTGGTTTTTGGGTACCACGATACTGATTTATTTCTGCTTCTTCTCAACAGAAAGGAGGAACCTTTTAAGGGTTCATGGACTTTACCAGGGGCTTTTCTTCAAATGGACGAGCTTTTCCGGGATACCTGTATAAGAGTATTGAAGACCAAACTAGGGATGGCTAACCTTTACCTGGAACAATTATATTCTTTTGACGAGATGAAAAGAGACCCTAGGGGAAGAGTAATTTCAGTAACCTATTATGCATTAATTAACCCGAAGAAATTTGAAGTTGTTGCCGGGAAAATGGCCAATGACGTGAAGTGGTTTAAAACCGGCAAAATCCCAAATTTAGGATTCGATCACGAAGGCATTTTCAAAAAGGCCTTGCAAAGATTGAAATCCAAAATACTTTATTACCCTGTTGGTTTTGAATTGCTTGACGAAGAATTTACCATGACTGAATTGCATGAATTATATGAATCTATTCTGGGAATCCATCTTGACCGAAGGAATTTCAGAAGGAAGATACTCGATTCAGTATACATCGTTCCTACGGGAACAAAAAGGGAGGGCCTTCAAAACAGGCATCCCGATCTTTATAAGTTTAATAAACAGCTACAAGCCAATAAATTTCACCTAAATATTGATTTATAATGACAATATTGCCCATTCTATTAAAAGACGGATATAAAGTTGGCCATAAATTTCAATACCCGGAAGGGACAACGCTCGTGTATTCCAACCTGACCCCCCGAAAATCCAGGAGTACTGAAGTTGATGAAATTGTTTTTTTTGGATTGCAATATTTTATCAAGGAATATCTGGGCCATCAGTTCGATGCTTATTTTTTTAACCGGCCTAAGGAAGAAGTACTAAAAGCATATGCAAGGCGGCTTGATAATTATCTGGGAAAGGACAGCATTACCTACTGTCATATTTCAGACTTACACGACCTGGGTTATCTTCCCTTAGAAATAAAAGCACTACCCGAAGGTAGCCTTGTTCCTATGAGAGTGCCCATATTTACAATAAAAAACACACTGCCTGAATTTTTCTGGCTAACCAATATGCTGGAAACGTTGCTCAGCGCTATTGTATGGAAACCTTGTACATCTGCAACAACCGCCTTTCAATACCTTAAAACTTTTACTCAATATGCTAAAGAAACTGTCGGGGATGATGCCAATTTTATTCCATGGCAGGGGCACGATTTTTCTTTCAGGGGCATGAGCGGTATTGAAGATGCCGTACTGAGCGGTGCCAGCCACCTGCTTTCATTTGCAGGCACTGATACGATCCCTGCTATCGATTTCCTCGAGCAGTATTATAATGCCGATTGTGAAAAGGAATTGATCGGAGGTTCAGTGCCAGCAACCGAACATAGCGTAATGTGCATGGGTACACAGGGGGATGAAATAAACACTTTTGACCGTTTGATTACTTCTATTTATCCCGCCGGTATTGTTTCGATTGTAAGCGATACCTGGGATTTCTGGCAGGTTATCACCGAGTTTTTACCTGCTTTAAAAAATAAAATCATAACACGTAACGGCAAAGTAGTAATACGCCCCGATAGCGGCGACCCGGTAAAAATTATCATTGGAGATAAGGATGCGTTACCTGGTAGTCCGGAAAATAAAGGCGCTATAGAATGTATGTGGGAAACTTTTGGCGGCACCATCACTGAAAAAGGATACAAACTATTAGACGGGCATATCGGTTTGATTTATGGCGATAGCATTAATACCGGGCGCCAATTGGCAATACTGGAGGGATTGAAACTAAAGGGTTTTGCCAGCTATAATGTGGTGTTAGGGATCGGTTCATATACCTATGAATATGTAACCCGTGACACTTTTGGCTTTGCAATGAAAGCAACTTATGGTGAAGTGAACGGAGTGGGCAGGGATATCTTCAAAGATCCCAAAACAGATGACGGTACCAAAAAATCTGCAAAAGGATTAATGCAGGTCTTCCGCGATCCGCAAACAGGCAAGCTCGCTTTAAAAGATCAGTGTACCTGGGATGAGGAAGCACAAGGCGAGTTGAAAACTGTTTTTAGGGATGGTAAGCTGGTTAAAGACTGGTCTTTGGAAGAAATAAGAAGAACGATTAACAGCAACCTTTAAAAAGTGAACACTATCAAATTATATCGGCCAATTGGTATCAGGGAACTTGAATTGATAATAAATGCGAATTGGAAGAAATTTCCTCCAAGACTGTTTTGGCAACCTATATTTTATCCCGTATTGAATCAGCCATATGCAGAACAAATAGCTTCTGAATGGAATACAAAAGATGAGTTTTCCGGATACTGTGGCATTGTTACAGGATTTGAATTGAATGAGGAGCACTATTCAAAGTATGGCGTTCAAAATGTGGGTGGCGATGTCCACAATGAACTATGGATTCCGGCCGAAGACCTGGAACTATTTAATCAGAATATAGTTGGAAGTATTGGCATATTAAAAGTATTTTTTGGAGATGGGTTCGTAGTTCCGGAAAATGAAATCCTCGCAAAAGAGCTATTAAAGTTTAAAAACAATGAAATACAATAATAATTGGGTGATGGGTTTATCCAGGCAGCAAACTAAATTAGAATTCCTGTTTTTCTGGGGACATCAACCAAACATGGACGGAAGTCTGTCTAAAAGTTGCTTTAGTCAATGGTGGGTAGCGCCATTTGAAGTAGATGGAATATTATTCAGAACAGCGGAACATTGGATGATGGCAGGTAAAGCCAGGTTGTTTAATGATCATACTATGGCTAATCAAATTATTGAAACCGATACGCCTGCGGAAGCAAAAAAGAAAGGCAGATTAGTGACAGGATTTGATTCGGCAATCTGGGATAAAGAAAAATATAATATTGTCGCATCCGGTAATTTCTACAAGTTTTCAAAGAATAAAGAACTGGCCGGATTCTTACTCAATACAGGCGATAGGGTACTGGTAGAAGCAAGTCCTGTAGATAACATCTGGGGAATTGGAATGGCTGCAAATGAATCGTCTGTAAACGACCCGCTGAAATGGAAAGGTGAGAATTTATTGGGCTATGCACTAATGGAAGTAAGAGATAAATTAAGATAGGCAATTGACCAGTCTTTTAAAATTAAAAATGCAGGAAATGGACGAAAAACAGAAAAAAATAATAAGCAAATTTCTAAGCCTCATTTTAAGGCATCGTCCTGAAACAATAGGTTTAAAACTGGACAATAATGGCTGGGCAGATATTGAAGAACTTCTTTCGAAGTCAGAAAAAAACAATCGCCTTTTTTCAAAAGAAGATCTTGAAGAGGTTGTTACAACCAATGACAAGCAACGTTTTATTTTTAATGAATCTAAAACAAAAGTCAGGGCGAACCAGGGTCATTCCATAGAAGTGGAACTGGATCTGCAAAGCCAGGTGCCTCCGGAATTATTGTATCATGGTACTGTCGAAAAATTTGTGACCAGCATAAGAACAGAAGGCCTTCAAAAAATGAGCCGTCAGCATGTTCATTTAAGTAAGGATATTGAAACGGCTGAAAAAGTAGGAAGCCGTCGCGGAGAAGCGATCATACTATGTGTTTCAAGCGGAGTTATGTATAAGGACGGGTATATATTCTATTTGTCAGAAAATGGTGTCTGGCTAACAGATAATGTGCCTTCCGTGTATGTCAATTTTTAAAAAATGTCAAAAAGAGATTTCATAAAGGATGCCGTGTTAAAAGCTGTAAACTTAGGTGACGATTCAGATATTACCGGAGCGGTGACGGGAGGCTTAGCAGGATTACTATATGGGTGGGACACCATACCGACAGTATGGCTTTCCACACTAGCGGGAAAAAATGATATAAATAACCTTGCTGAACGGCTCAACGCCAAAATTTATTCATGAATGGGAAAAGAAATTGTAATCGGGGATATTCATGGCGGTTTAAAAGCACTTGAAGAGCTGCTAGAAAAGATAAAGGTTCAAAAACAGGACCAGCTCATTTTTCTGGGAGACTATGTGGATGGTTGGTCTGAGTCAGCCCAGGTTATTGAATACCTGATCCAGCTTGACAATACAACTAGCTGTATTTTTCTAAAAGGCAACCATGATGCCTGGTGCGAAGAATGGCTGAAGGGCGATCCAGCAGATGGAGAATGGTTTTTTCATGGTGGAAAATCGACTAAAGAAAGCTATGCAAACTACACGTTACAAAAAAAGGAAGCGCATCTTGAATTTTTTAACCGGATGAAAAATTATTATGTCGATGATAATAACAGGCTATTCATTCATGCAGGATTTTCATCCATGCACGGTCCCACCCACGAACATTATGAAAGTAATTATTTATGGGACAGAACCCTATGGGAAATGGCGCTGATTATGGATACCCGGGTAAAAAAAGATTCGAAGTTGTATCCCAAAAGGCTTCTATTGTACAACGAAATCTATATTGGGCATACTCCTACCCTGAATTATGATATAAATATTCCGATGCAGGCAGCTAATGTTTGGAATATTGATACCGGTGCAGCTTTTTCAGGGAAACTCACTGCATTGAACACTGATACGAAAGAATTCTGGCAAAGCACGATTGTCCAGCAACTATACCCAAACGAAAAAGGCAGAAACAAATAAATACTACAGCATGAATACGTTTAATCTTATCTCTCCGGAAAAGTCAACCATTCAATTTAAACCAATGGTTTTTCCCGATAGTCAGCCGCATATTAAAATTGATATTGCAAGCGTGTCAGGTTTAAAAAGGAGCGAGCCTTTAAAAATGCTGACCCGTATTTCGAATACCAATGATTTACTATTGGCATTATTTGTTAAAAATACACTCGATTACCTTGAATTTGAAAAAATAGAATTAAGTATATCTTATCTCATAGCGGCTCGCATGGATCGGGTAATGCTGGACGGCGAACCTTTTTCTTTAAAAGTAGTCGCGGGGATTTTAAACCAGGCCAGATTTCATAGAATAAACATTTTTGACCCACATTCCGAGGTCACCACCGCTTTAATTGAACATTCTTATTCCATCTCGAATCACCTGTTTGTGAAGGATGCTTTGGATGATTATTTTTCTAAGAATCCAAAAACAAGTTTTTGTCTTGTTTCACCAGACGCGGGAGCTTTAAAAAAGATTCATAATTTAGCCCAGTATTTACAAGTGGAAGATGTGGTGGAATGCATGAAAGAAAGGGATTTAAAAACAGGAGCGCTAACCAATTTTAAGACAACCACAACGGATCTAAGCAGTCAGTCATGTTTTATCATAGACGATATTTGTGACGGTGGCGGAACTTTTGCAGGAACTGCTAAAATGCTTAAAGAAAAAGGTGCAAAGAAAGTTGTCCTAATTGTGTCACATGGTATTTTTAGTAAGGGACCTGATATTGATTTTGTAGACGAAATATATACTACTGATTCATTCAGAAAAGTTGAAAAAACCAACTGTTTCATCGCGGAAAAGTATTTATAATTTATTTTCGTTTGGACTGATTTGCATCTACAAACCGTAGATGCTTTTTATTTAAATCCACTCATACTTCCAAAATATTTGGGGAAAAATTTACACTCTCTGCTTCCTTTTAGCAACTCCCGTTGTTTCCGCTGCTGCTACGGCGTACTACCTTCGAAGGCATCAGATTTGCTGCTCATGATTTACCCCGCCGATCGTCAATTCAATAAAAAAAGCAACATGCCATGCAAACAATGACAACAGTACGCCCTTTTGCGATCAGCATATCAGATGAAATGCTGGATGATCTTGAACAACGTATTCAATATACCCGCTGGACGCGGCCGATTAAAAAGGAGTCGGATTGGGACCATGGTATCAGTATAGAATACCTGAAAGAATTGACAGACTATTGGCAACATCAGTATAACTGGCGTGAGCAGGAGAACGAACTCAACGGGTTTAGTCATTTCAAAGTTCAGATCGATGATTGCCGCGTTCATTTTATTCATCACCGCGGTAAAGGTTCCCACCCAATACCACTCCTGCTTTTGCATGGATGGCCCGATTCGTTTTACCGGTTCCATAAGATCATTCCCATGCTTACCGATTCGGTTTCTTTCGGCGTCGGTGAAGATATTTCTTTCGATGTAATCGTTCCTTCACTACCAACGCTTGGTTTTACTGAATGTCCACAGGAGTTGAGCCAAGAACAGCCAATACGCCATCATGCTGAATTGATGTGGCGTCTTATGACCGGCATACTCGGGTATAAGCATTTTGTTATTGCTGGTGGCGATGGTGGAAGTCAGCTGGCCCAGCTCATGGCCATCGACCATCCTGAATCCGTAACAGCCATCTATCTCACCGATCTTGGGTGGCAGGCTTCCCAGGTTGAGCTTTCCACACTTACCAGAAAAGAACAACATTATCTGGACGCGGGTCAAAAATCCTTTATGAAGGAGAACGCCTATGTATTGCTTCAAACCACCAAACCGCAAACACTTGCTTTTAGTTTAACTGATTCACCAGTTGGCCTGGCAGCATGGATACTGGACCGTTTTCATTTTTGGAGTGATGGTGATTTTGAAAAAAAATTTTCTAAAGATGAATTGCTTACTAATATAATGATCTATTGGGTTACCGGAACGATTGTATCTTCCATACGGGGTTACCGGCTTGATAAGAAATCACCTTCCCTTACTGCAAAGGATTATGTAAACGTGCCCGTAGGTCTGGGGCTTTTTCCAAAAGACATTGGAGGAATTCCTCCCCGCGAGTTTGCCGAACGAACCCTTAACGTTCGGCATTGGACAGAAATGCCGCGCGGGGGTCATTTTACAGCATGGGAGGAACCTGAGTTAATGGCCGCTGATCTGCAAGACTTTTTCGGCGAGTTAAAAAAAACGAATGTATAGCGGCGTTAGTGGATTGGCGGGTTTCGTTTTCATTTGAGAATACATAAAACTTTAACTATGCAAACTGAAAAAATACAACTTACTATTCCCGAAGGAATCTTGCCTGATCTAAAAAGGCGATTGAAAAATACCAAATGGCCGGATGAAATAGCAGGCGCTGGTTGGGATTTTGGTACCAATACAGCTTACCTAAAAAAACTGGTTGATTATTGGCAGTATACTTACGACTGGAAAAAACAGGAAACGGCACTCAACAAATTTTCTCACTATAGAACGGAGATAGCCGATATGAGTATTCATTTCATTCATGAACGGGGTAAAGGCCCAAACCCGCTTCCCATCATTCTCACACATGGTTATCCCGATTCATTTACACGCTTCCTGAAAATCATTCCTATGTTAACCGATCCGGAAGCATATGGCGGCAACCCCGATGATGCATTTGATGTTGTTGTACCAAGCATACCTGGTTTTGGTTTTTCTGGTGAGCCAACAAAAGCCGGATCCATTTTTCAAATTGACAATCTCTGGGCCGATCTTATGAAGAGTGTATTGGGATATCAACGATTTGCTGCGCATGGAGGAGATTGGGGCGCTATTATCACGGAGCATCTGGCAAGAAATCATGCTGAACTGCTTGTTGGTATTCATTTGACGGAAGTACCTTTTACACATGCCTTTCAACAACCGGATGATCTATCCCCTGCTGAACAGAAATACCTGGCGGCCAATAAAAAATGGCAGGAGGAGGAAGGAGCTTATGCAATGATTCAATCCAGCCGGCTGCAAACGCTTAGTACCGGCCTCAATGATTCGCCGGCAGGTCTTGCCGCCTGGATCATTGAAAAATTTCAATCGATGAGCGATTGCGATTGCGACCTGGAAAAATGTTTTACAAAAGATGAACTGATAACAAATATTATGATTTACTGGGCCACCGGTACCGTTTCAACTTCCATGTTGCCCTATTATGATATAATGAATGCCGGTGCGTTTACCTGGATTGGTGAAAAACTGAAAGAATGGAGCGGTTCAACAAAAGTGCCCGCAAGTTTTTGTTTTTTCGGAAATGATTACAATCATCGTTTTTTTGCAAAGGACAACAGTTATGCGCCAAAAGAATGGGCCGAACGTTTCTTCAATGTTCAACATTGGACACATCAACCAAGAGGCGGTCATTTTGCTGCGATGGAACAACCGGAATTGCTGGCAGACGATATCCGTTCTTTTTTTCGTCCATTGCGGAATCAAACAAAACCTTGAAGGTTTCAGGGCTTTATTTTCGACTACCACGAATTGCAGCGGCTGCATGGCACTGAAACTGCCGAACGTACTATTGGATTTATTCCATGTCCCTGTGCCGGTAGTTAAATCATAGGTACATGTTCCGCTGCTGTAAGAAGATTCCCATTTCCCACTGGCTACATTTTTTGTTATAGTACCTTTCAGGGTGGTGTTCAAAGTACTGAACAAATTAAGACCGAATCGGGATAGCCGTATTTGCCTTATTTATGATGATCGCCGATTTTGAAAACAGCCTCCTCAAGTGTATCAGGGAAAAAATCCGGATGAAAAAAATTGTCGGCAAATAAAATTGGCTTTGAGTTTATCATTTCAGTCTGATGGACATCTAACAATATCATATCCGGTTTGGGAGGACAAGCTGCCCTGTAGTCAAAAGTTTCAGCCGGTACTGCAATAATACTTAACACAGGAATTGACAAATGATATGACTTTCCTTCACCTAAATCGGTTGCCATGTTAACCTCCAGCAAAAGGATTAAGTTGTCCAATGCATTTAAGCTGTAATTGCTAATCCGGCTTGGCTGGCCTGTTGGACCAACTCATGAGAGAAGAAATATTAAATTTAGTAACTATCCCAAAACTCAATCGTTTCAGTGGTGAACGGAGATTTTGTTCTGCAGCTGGTTTTGCTTTTTCCAAATTATTACCTACATCCGGCAGCTCTATATAAAGCCCACCTAAGAATTTGCTTTTCTTTCCGATAAAATAAAAACCGGCGCCGATATTTGTATAATTTTTTAACAGGCTCGTATCCCTGCTGAAATACGACCCGCGGAGATATAGATTTATCAGCAACCTCGATGTATCATTCATTTTATATTCCCCAATCAGGTCGATATTAAGCTGGTTGCTTTCGACACGTCCATAGGTGCCGGGATAAGCGGTAATTTTCTTTTCCCCTATCAATGACTGGTTCCCCGAGTTATCCGTATTTCGCAAAGTATATTCTTTACTGGTGAGGGAAATGAAGTTATCACCTTGCAGGTAACTATAGGTAAGCCCGAGCCAATAATTGCGTATCTGCGCATTCAGGCCGAAACCAAAAGTTCCTCCCCTGAACAAAGTATCCTGGAACGACTTGGCAAGATCGGTTGGGTTAAGTCCCAAATACCTTTTAAAGCTCCTTGCCGAAAAGCCCCCCTGCAAAAATACTGTGAGCCGCCTGGGGGATAGTGAATCCATAAAACTATCGAACGCTTTATTGAATTTTGGTTGCACGATTTCAGCGAGATCCGCGAACTTTTTCTGAAAGATGGCAAGTTGTACGGAAAAAAAGATTTTAATATTCTCCGAGAACTTTTTCAATTCCACCTGTTGTGGTTTATAGGTCGTAAAATAAGATCTTATTTCAGGGCCGGAAACCATAGGACTGATGTCGTCTACCAATTTTTTTATTTCATTGGCAAAAACGGTGCTGGTGTCACTGCTTAAGAAACCTGCTTTTACTATTTCGTCAATAATGGTTTTCTTAAATGATTCAAATAGTTCAATCTGTTTTGCGTTATTATAATCAGTTATTTGTTGGAGAGTGGAAGTTTTATATAACGCCCGGAGATGGCGGAAATTAGAAAAGGAGAGCCCCGCGAACCCTAAAAAATCTGCCTGCGGTACAATTTCGCCCGCTTTAAATAAAGAAGCGAGTCCCTCTGCGCTTTTTGCGCTCAGGTTAGCGCCAAGCAGGAAATGCGCGGAATCTTTTAAAACTTTCTGGTAATTGTTAAGTCCAAAAGTTACTTCGGATTTGCCGATATCAACGCCCGCGCCCATTCCCCTGAGCGGAAGCAGTATGGTACTTTTGCCGTCCGCGCTTTGCGTGAGGTATTGACCGGAAACAGTGCATGCGGTCAGTGTCAGCAGCATAGCTGCAAAAATCTTTCTCATTCTGGTAGGGTTACATCTTTAGTGAATCCAAGGCCTGCGGCGATATTGATTAGTTCGGCTGCAGGTGTGAAAACTGGTTTACCATTATAGGTCATTGATAAAGTCCCGCTGCCCCCGGGCAAATTTTCAACGGCGACGACCGTGATCTGAATATGCGGAGGCACCCTGAGATCACGTACGGGAGTAAAGAATTCACCTGCTTCGGCCGGCATTTCGAAATCTTTTTCTCCCACAATGAAATGAAGTACCGTAACATTCGTCAAACTAAACGAATACGTAAAATTGGCCGGCCGGTTTGCTTCCAGTGCGAAGCTGCGCGCCTCAAAACCTTGGGACCCGGCGATTTGTTTAATTATTCCGCCGCTTTCAGTCCTTATTACAACCTCAACGACAATGCGTATGGGTTGCATTTCAACCGGTTCCTTTTTGAGTACCCTGCTGGTATTTTGTTTTCCGGCGTTTTTGGTTTTTACTGCCGGTTGCTTTTTTTTGACTGGAACTTGTTTTTTATTTTTGGCCATGATGGGTCATTTTTTTAGCGGCTTTTGAATAAAGTGGGTGCACCAGGAATGTCAGCCAGATCGAGTTCCAGGCGGGTGGTACCCATATCGGCTTCTGCCCCCACCGTAAAGGCGCCCCAGGCTACCAGTTCAAGCCGGGCCACCCCCTGCTGCACATAGATGGTTGGGTTAGGAGCGGGAAAACTTTTGTGCAAGTGGAATATGACTTTTCCTGTAAGGGGTGAACCGCCCGGATCGGTTGAAATTACCTTGAGTGTAATTTTAAAAAATCCCCCGGATGAAGGAATGGGAACAACAGAGGCGGACAACCTTCGCTTGTTGCGTTCGGGTGATTTACCAAACTGATCTTTGTTTTTATCATCCTGATACGCCTGTATGAGTTCACGGGGTATGCCTTCTTCGGCACTTTGTTGAATTGTTTTGCCGGCAGGACCTGTTGAAACCTCCCTGGTTACAAGATCAACTCTGTTAAGAACCGGGATGCTGTTGGCTGCACTGGCTCCCTCATTGATGATCGCCATGCTGCTTTCTACTTTTTGCTGCAGCTTGACAGAAAACAACGAGAGAAAATTAAATTCAGTCAGAAAAGGTAAAATGAAAAGAAGTAAAAGCAGTAATATGCCCATTTGCATCCATTCATAACTTTTTTTAAGCATGTTTTCCCGGTGGGTATACCGTGATGTCTCGGTGGTGGTGCCGGGGAGAGAATGAAAAACTTTATTTTCAGTGATAACCGTTTTGGAATGATTGGCCGTATCAGTGGAGGTGTTTTTCGTATAGCTGGAATCGGAACTTAATTCCGCCGATGCATGAGATTCAAGACTGCTCCATTGAAAATAGATCGAGACACCGAAATAGAAGCAGGCTGCTGAAGCTGCTATCAGCAGAATTTTAAAGACCCACATTAGTAATGGACTGTTACCCATAATCGTATTGAATGGCAATGTTTTTTGAACGGTTTCCTATGTTACCCTTACTTATAAGCAGCGGATGCACCCATCCCTTTTTTGGGTCCCTTAAAATTGCTTAGATCCGGCCGGAGACTTTCGTTGGCTGCACCGCCACCTGTATCGGCACCACCCAGGACATCGTGTTCATACAATGCATTATCGAATGAAACATCGGACAATTCGGTTATTCGCTGCAGGCTGACTTGCGCGGCTTTTACCCTTGCACTGAACCTGGGCCTGCCTTCTTTTTCAATGCCGAATTCGGCTACGACGTCTTCCTGGCTTAAGAGAAAACCATACACCAGCGGTCCATCCGTTTCGCTGACTATGACAAAGACTTTCCAGAAATTGAGCGGGTATTGTACATCGTTGTATTCGGGATCGTTGGTATCGTCCAGTACCGGACCGGCCAGCACACAGGCTTTCTGGTTGAAATCCTTATTGGCATTGTCCGCAACATTGAGTTGTGATTTAATGGCGTTTTCAACAACTCCCCACAGCCCTTTCACTCCAAACATATCCCGGTTAAATTGTTCATGCTGCGGCAGGCAGTTGAGCCAATGGAACGTATCCGAATTGCTGTACTCGATTTCAAGGGGTGTGTTGCCCCAGCAATTGTCATCCCTTCTCACAATATGGCCCTTGTCCACCAGCGTGGCCGGATCATAGAATTCATCGGCCTGCACCTGGTATTTCGGTGGCACCCTGGGATCAAGCCGCCATGCTTTGCTGTCATTGCCGAATTCCGAACGGTCCCTGTCATCACGGACGCTTTTACTGTAATTCACATTGACGGCACTCCACATCTGGAAACGCCTTTTTTTATTAAGCACCAGCGAGTAATGATGGTATTTCAGGACCAGCGGCTCCGTACTTCCAATCGCCTTAAATAATTCATTCTTTCTTTGACCGGTGACGAACGGAAGGGGGACTTTGAAATCGCCGAGGAAGTCTTCGTCATATCCTTCCCTGCCGGCATAATTTTCATCGAAGCGCAGCGCTTTTTCAACTGCGGTTAAGGTTAATGCAGGGATGAGCACGGCTTCCTTAACAGGCACAACTGCAGGGATAGCAGGCGTAGTGGCGGTAGTCACATTGATGTTGATGGTATTGTTGCCGGTGAAATTGAACAGGGAGTTGTCCATTGCTGGTGAGTTTAGGTGATTACTGAGTGTTGGTGCCTGGTTTAGTATGATCGACTCCGTTAGTACCGCCGGTGATTTTAACAGGGGGTCGGCACTATTGCGGAGGATGGAATTAATATAGGTTTGCTGATGCCCGGGCAATTGCAGACCCGACAGGTGGGTGACGATCATGCTCACACTCTTGCCGGCATTCGCGATCCAGTTGATCTCGCTGTCGGGCATCGTGTTCCTGTCCCATACCTGGCCTTTTGTTGTCATCCACTTACCGTCCACCTGGTAGGGGATACCCGTATAGTGCAAGGCTACCACTTCCCATGCATTGTTAAAAGCCGGTGATCCGGAAGCGGCAGGTTGTGTATCAGTGGTATACTGGATAATCCCTTTCTCGTCGTCGGTTTCTGTTACCGTGTTATTTTCGTAGGCATATTTTTTATAACCTCCCATCGGGTATTCAATAATATTGATGGGGCTGCCTTTGATAACCTTACCCAGAGTGCCAATCATCGGCAGGCAACCCAGCGAAGCCAGTAATTTACTCCTGTCAGTTGCATTCTCTTCCACATATACGAGAGCAAAGTCCAGCTCTTCAAAATTGTAGAAAAACAAATCCGGGCGGAGCATGAAAGTCACGCCCTGCAGTATCCTGCCGGACTGATCTTTTTCATGCAGGAAATTGGCAGCACAGCCTTCTGCATAGGCGGCGGAAGGAAAAACATGGTGATTGGTGATCAGCAGGTTGGGCGCCGCCAGAAAACCAGTTCCGAAACCGGAAGGCTGGGTACCCGGGATAAATTCGTGGATACGGGCAACGGGTACACCGCGTTTGCGCGCAAGTTCAAGTGGCGGCTGATCTTTAATATCGTTGGTCGGGCCGATCATGCGTTCCTGCAATACTTTCTCACTGAAATTAAATGTGGTCGCGCGACGGATGCTTTCACGCCTGATAAAGTTGTTTACGCGCTCCAGGTTTTCCTGTTCTTTTACGCGGGGTGACATCGATTCAGTTGTAAGGAATTCTTTGTAAGCCTTATTGGCGATCTCTATGGCGAGATCCTGCAGATCTTTTTTCCGGTTCATAGCAGGAGGGTTTATGGTGATGGGTTTATGGTGTTGGGTTATAATGAAAATATTTAATATTCTCTTTTTTCAATCAGCCAAACTGCGTATTAGTACGGTTGTTTATGATAAGATAGAAGTTCAATTTTGCCAGTTTTAAATATTATTTCCCTTTGATCAGTTTTAATGTTATTTCCTTTAATAACAGGGTGACCCGTTTTCTTTGTTATCCACCAGTTGTTTATTTACTTTCTCTTCCTGCTTTTGAATATGGGAGACGTAGTAACCAAATGCCCTTTTTAAATAATTGATTTCATTGATATGATAGCACTCGCGGCAAGTGAGTAGTAAAATGAACAGCAGGCCAATTCCTTTCCAGGCAAAATAAAAAGGCACAGGACTATTATTCAACCGCCGGTACCAGTAAAAGACGAAAAAGCAAATGGCCATAGACAAGATAATGATAAGGGAGGATGCAACAATTAGCACAATGCTCCTCGAAAGATCAATGCGGCTCTGTATATCCTTTAATTCCTGGAGGGGTTCATGTTCTTTGGAATAGACCCAGTTTTTTGCGGTGTAATATATCTGGAACACAAAGCTCGTAAACGCAGTATCGTTTATTTTCATTTCCTCTTTCACGGCGCCCCAGCCGGCTACCAGGCTCTTCTTGTTAGCAGGCTCATCACTGAAATAATGCGTGCCTGCTGTATTGTTTCCTTCGTTCACAATATGTTTATTGAGAAAGATGGCCGTTCCCAGACCAGTGATACTGGAATCTGTATGTATATTGAAAAGGGCCTCTTTACGCAACTTCCCTTCCTGTTCCATAACAGTCCATGTATTTAAATAGTGTAGCACCTGGGTTTTACGGTCATCACTGTCCGTCATACGTCCAGTCAGATCGCTGGCGACTATACCGAAGAAATAAATTACGACAATGGCCAGGAATGCATACCAGGTGTCCTTAAAACTGGTCTTTAGCAAATCCCGGCTCCACAACGAGAAGAGTTCATTGTTATACTTATTGTCTTTAAATAATTTTAGAGTAAGAAAATAAATATAGAAACCAAGCATAACAGTAATGAATCCTACACAGAGGGTCGAGAAAATGTCGATCAGTTTAAATTCAAACATATACAGGTTTTAGGGGGTTACATGGAAGGTAAGGCAGGCGCTACCCTTCCAACAACCGTATTTTCACCTGATTTATTTTAATGGGCAGGGTAGCAATCCTGCTACAGGATTGGAAAAAAATGTGTATACCCTGAATTTATATAATAGAACTTTACGGGATATAAACAAAAAAAACAAGGACAGGCTTTGCGTTCCTGTCCTTGGGATAATAAACAATTAAATGTGGAAAAAAACAATTTAATTTTTGCGTTCCGTGGTAATCGGGGATAAAATGGTTAAATGGTTAATGGAACTGATCGGCATCCGATTGATAAAATTGCAACATCCCAATCAATATTATATGCCGGTTATTACGGTAATATGACCCCGTAGTACTACGTAGTCGCGGAAAACCCTTAGACAGGAACAATGAAGAAAACATCATCCGGTGTGCTTCCAGTCTTCGGGAAAAATGTGGTGGGCGTGTTATAATTTATAGATACCCTTCTTAATGGCATAGACCACGATGCCTGCGGTATTGCGGACCTTCATTTTTTCCTGGATCTTTTCGCGGTAACCTTCAATGGTGCGAACGCTCAAGCTGAGGTTTGCCGCCATTTCTTTATTGGAGAGCTCCTCGCAGATGAGCCGGATGATCTCGAGTTCCCGTCCGCTGAAGGAGACTTCAACAACGTCTTTATGGGGATTGTACCGGCTTTTGGCAATCATCTGCGTGAGTTTGGCAGAGGTTTCGCGGCAATAATAGGTGTCGCCCTTGTAGACCGATTTAATGGCCTCGAATACTTCGTTTTTATGGGCGTTTTTTAATAAATAACCCTTGGCGCCCGATTCCAGCATGTCGACAATCAGGTGCTCTTCATCAAACATCGTGAGCGCGATGATAAACATATGGGGCTGTTGCGTGATAATTTTCCGGGTGGCTTCGATTCCGGTCATTCCAGGCATACGGATATCCGTTAGAATGACGTCGGGCGATAATTCGGCGGCCATTTTCACGAGTTCGTTGCCGTCTTCGGCTTCCCCGATGAGTTCAATATCGGGTTGCTTTTTTATCAGGGTCTTGAAACCTTCCCGGAACATTTCGTGGTCGTCTGCGAGCAGGATCCGCACGGGTGCATACATTGGACTGGTCATACTGTTGGGTTGTACGGTATTTTAATAATAAAGGCCGCGCCCTTCCCTGGGCTTGTCTCGATGAGCAGGGAGGCACCCAGCATCTCGGCACGGGCTGCAATATTACGAAGACCCAGCCTTTTAATTTTGCGCGAAGCAATATTATAATCAAAGCCCTGCCCGTTGTCTATGGATTGAAGTAGCAGGGACCCGTTGATTCTTTTGAATTCTATTTTGAGTTCGGTGGCCTGTGCGTGCTTCACCGTGTTATGGATGATCTCCAGCACGATCCGGTAGATATGGATGGACTGGAACTCGGTCAACTCGGGGATGTCCTGGTGCCCGAACAATATCTGCAGCGAACCGGGCTTGCTCATACAATCAATAAAATCATCGAGCGCGAATACCACGCCCTTGTGAATAAGGATATTCGGCATCAGGTCGTTGGAGATTTCGCGCATCCGCCGCACCAGCGTATCGATGTACTGGTTAACGCCTTCGACTGTTTCCTCGTCGTCCGCGGAGGACGTATCAAGGCTGCCGACTTTATACTTAATGGCGGAGAGTACGGGTCCGAGCTCATCGTGCAGATCGGCCGCCATCCGGCTCCTTTCTTTTTCGAGGGTGGTGATTTCTGCTTCGATGGAGAGCTTGTACAAAGCATGTGTCCGCCGCTGGTGATGGATAATGGATACGATAAAAAAAAGGATGATCGCTCCTAAGATAACACTGCTGATGATCACGACAGCGTAAACCGATGTTTGATGGGCATCCATAATACCGCCAGGGCGTAAATAAGATTAGCGAATAAATTGATATAATTCAGTATGAAATATACTTTACTCTGGAAGGTAACGCTTTCATTGAGACCATAGACCCAGAAAGTTTCCACCAATACTTTATAAGTATAATAAATAATAAATGCCAGGCAGATAAGTGCGACCGGGTTTTTCAGCAGCATTTCTTTTTCCACAACGATGTGCTGGTTCAGCAGGCTGATGCTGAGCAGTACGATGATAAAGGAATAGAAGATCCGGAACCAGGAACTGAATTGAATGATATTGGCGATAAAGAAATTTTCCGCCACCCACCCGAGGGTTAGCAGGACCAGCAGCCCGGGCAATAATATTTTAAACCTGCGCAGCAGGCCCCAATTATAAAACTGCCAGGCAATCAGCCAGGATTCCAGCAGTATATAAATATTGCTGTTTAAAATATTACTGTGGCGTGTCATGATCAGCCCGATGCTGAGCGATTCATTAACAAGGGCAAGCCATATACAGTAAATAAAGGGCCTGAAGGAAGGATGTATATCATCAAATCTCCAGGCCCCGATGGCAGCTGCAATGATGATGCTCATGCTGCAGAGTACATTTGATAAGAAACTCATGTCGGAACTGTTTTTTATGCACCCGTCTCCCTGCTCAGGAGTTGAGGTCCGAAGGCGGCGGGCATATCGTAGGACAGCGCATGCCGTCTTCTACAATATTTCCATCGCCATCACCCAATGTTGCTCCCGGGCTGGCAGCCGGCAATATATCCTGTTCTTTTGAATCTGCCCCGACGGCAAGCACCCTGATTTTTAAATCTTCACCCATTCCGAAATATACACGGATAAATTGACAGTCCGTTTCTTTCAGGAGGGTTTCGAATGCTGCGCGGTCAAAGGTCTCACAGATTGGCAGGATATCCTGACCCTTGTACTGTGGCGCCAGGATATTTTCTTTTTCGGCCCGGTAAAGTTTGGTCATGGCAATGCCCTGTGCTAATGTAATAAAATTGTTCATGTTGTTTAGAGTTTTAAGGTTGTTATAAATCAGGGAGCAAATTCGGCGTATTGAACAGGCTTTGAGCAGGTGTTATTACGGGTAGCCATACGTAATAACCACATGTTGGTTTTCATATAATGGTAAACATATTAAAATGATATATAAAAATATGTTTACTGATAGATAATAACGGATCGCATATAAAACCCAAACATAAATATAAAATAGAATGTATTAATAACTGCTATGGATGCACGAAAAATACCGATCTTAATCCCGGTTTTTTAATCATTTTTTCATACTGCATTTAAATAAGGATTCATGTGCATTTATATTTGCAGCCGGCTTTACAAAAACGATGGTGTCGTGGCCTGCATTAACATTTATTTTTTTAATGGAAATGTTTTTTGAAAGGAAAGCCGGGCGATATGACTAAACTTTTATTGGAACATGTATGCTTTCTACTAAAACAATAGTTAACATTGCAGAAGATACATGGCTTCGGGCCGTGTCAATGAATAACATTAACAATGCGGATTTGAAATAAATTTAGTCTTCGGGTGAATGAAAGTGTTTAAGTTGTTACTATTTCGAATCTCCTGATTCAATAGCATATGAATTTTCTGGTGCCGTAACCATTTGGATTTGTATCAGGCCATTAAAAAGTGCATACAAAGCAATGCCCACTTCATTTTTAGCCCCAATTTTCTTCTGAATGTTTCTTACATATTTTTTTATGGTAGCCGGCTGGAGTTCCATAATCAACGAAATTTCGTGTATAGATAATTCTTTGCACAAAAGAGCTATAATTCTTACCTCCTTTGAAGTTAATTTCATTGTATTAAAATTGAATAGAAGTGCGGGATAAATTATGTGGAATTTGATTGCGGCCTGCACATAAAATTTATTAACTACTGCGAATGACTATCAAGTATGCGCCATGGGCTCTGTTGATTATAGGAAATACGCTTAATTTCCTACCGCAATTGCATTTCCACTACCAGAAGGTGAAAGTTGCTGCTGGACTCCATTTTTCCAGTAGACAGGAGTATACGTTGAATTTTCATGAACTGTGCCAATAACATATACATCATTTCCTGCTACAGCAATGCCGTTTGCAATTGCGGAATCATATTTTTTTTCCAGTATCGTTAAAGCTCCATTTTTCCAGTAAACAGCATTGATATTTCCAATTGGATCAAAGATAAGTCCAGAAATATAGACGTCGGAACCAATAATAGTTATTCCGGTTGCAGCTGAATAAGTATTGTAGTTGTTTTCTAAATAGGTTATTTGACGATTTTTATAGAATATTGCTTTACCTCCGAATTTACCAACTGAATATAGATCGGCACCAGAAAAACTCATGCCTGAATGAAGACCATCATCACTTATTGACAAGTATGGTGTAATTATTCCATTTTTCCAATATACCGCTGTGTCCCGTGTATTACCCAGGATTCCTGCAACGTAAATATCTGTTCCGGAAAATCCTATAGCATCAGCGTATCCCTCTGATAACGGAGCAAGATTAACTTGTATCCCGTTTTTCCAAAATACAGCTCTTACGCCAGGGCTATCAACAATACTCCCAATAGCATAAACATCGTTACCAGTGATGCCAATTCCATAAGCAGTTGCGGACCCAGAATTTGTTAGATTTTGTTGGATTCCATTTTTCCAGACTGTAGCTAACAAACTTGTCTTACCCTGGATAGATTGTGCAGTTTGACCTGCAATATAGATATCCTGACCTACTACAGCAATACTTTTGCTGATACCATTGTTTGCAAGATTTACTTGCTGGCCATTTTTCCAATACACAGCAGCGCCATTTGATTCTCCTGCCATGTAAACATTTAGCCCGGGAGTAAAACTGGGTATGTTATCAGATTTCTTACATCCTGCGAAAAACAGCAGGGAAACTATTGAGATTTTTGATAAGGTATTGAATTGTTTCATAGTATTTTGAAAATTAGCATAGAAGTAATAGATAAGTCAGGCACAATATAAAAAAAAACATTTTTAAGTGCTATAGTTGTTAATCTGTTTATCTTAAAAACAGAGATGAAAAACTAATAGGTGCTTTGAGTAACCTTATGTTTAGAGTATCTACGAACTAAGTGTTTTCATTTACACGTGAGCATATATTATAAGATATATGTATTTAAAAAAGGATCTGAGGAAACATATTATTTATGTATTTTATTTGTACTAAAATACTGCGTAATATAAAATATTTAAATAATTTAATTAGCTTGAGGATATATCCATTTAGTTATTATGAGCTTAGTTAGCCGGATAAAAAAATAATGAAAATATCTATCTTTATCTTGATATTCGTTTTTCTGTCTTTTCAGCAGAGTTTCGCCCAACAAACGCTTATTTCGAATGGGCTTCATCGTGTGTTCCTTACCAGGGGAGATACCAGTTATGAGTTTTATGCACTTATACCGGAGAAGAAGATTGTTGTTCAGCAAGAGAAGATGTATTTCTGGTATAAGCCAGATACGATTTTAACAACAAAAGGTGGTTATTCCGGAAGACTACTTGATGGTTCCTACAAAGAGTATTTTCCAAATAAAAATTTAAAAGTTAAAGGGCAATTTAGCAAAGGGTTAAAAGAAGGTGAATGGGTATCCTGGTATTCAAATGGTCAAATGCAGAAGGTCGAACATTGGAAAAAGGGTACGAGAGAGGGGAAAATAATAAGTTACAATTATCAGGGCATGAAAGTAGGAGAAGAATTTTATAAACACGACATTCAGAAAGGTATGCAACTGCAATTTAATGCTGTTAAACAATCATTTGACACGGTTTATTTCAAGAATGGGATAAAGGTCATTAAAGATAGCACCACAAAAAATAAATAACGTAATTGGAAAGCGGAAACGGGTTATTCAAAAAAAGAGTTAGTGGTAATTCGCTGGTCATTACCATTATTGTTGGACTAATACTAGCAATTTTTTGCACATCAATATTGCTGCTGTTTTATTACAATCATATTTGGGAAACTGAATTAAGGATCAATGAAAGGCTTAACCGTAATATTCAATCTGGAATTAATTTATTATTAAGTGATACTGCAGTTTTGCCGTCGGGAACCTCAGATTCCCTGGATTTATTTGGTAAAGGAGAAGATATTATCAAATTGAAAAGAGAAAATTGGGGACTCTACAATGTTGCTCAGGTAAGATCATTTTGGGGTAACAGAGTAAAATCGAAACTCCTGCTTTATGGCTCAAGGCCCGAAAAGTATTATAATGGCTGTATTTATCTTGCAGACCACCAGGCTTCCCTTTCTGTTATTGGTGAAGTAAAATTAACGGGCGATGTTTATTTATCCGGGTCCGGCATAAAGCCAGGCTATATTAATCAGCGTGGGTACAGTTTTTCACAATTATTAACAGGGAATGTTCAAAAAAGCAATAGCAACCTGCCTGCTTTAAATATGAATATTAAACAATACTTATTTGAATTATTAAACAAAGCAAAAGATCATACTACACCGGAAATAACTGCTGAGTTTCCTTCTGATACATTGAACCAGTCATTTGGCGACAGCACTTTAACTGTATTTCAACACAAAAAGGTTCTGATTGCGAATAAAAATTTGAGGGGGAAGATTGTGATTATAAGTGATTCCAGCATAGAAGTGGAAAATTCAGCCCGGCTTGAAAATGTTATTCTGATAGCTCCCGAAATAAGATTCAATAACGGGTTTTCCGGTTCTGTACAAGCTATAGCTTCTGATAGTATTGTGACTGGTGAAAATACAAATTTCTTTTACCCCAGTTCTTTTGTATTACTGAAAGAAGGAAAGGATATTGGGTTTAAAACAATAACCATCCAAAAGAATTGTACGTTTGAAGGTATAATTTTATCCGTAGCGGATAGTTTAGATAAAGAGAAAACGTATTTGAAGATAGACGCCAACTCCCTTCTGACAGGGATTATATATGTAAATGGATACGTTGAAAGCCTGGCTAATGTGCACGGGACAATTCTTACTGATTACTTTGTGTACAGGCATTCGTCTTCGGTATACATCAATAACCTGGTGGATGTGGAAATAAACAGGAGCCTGCTTCCAACCTATTTTATAGGGTCACCAGTATTCGGCAGTAAAAAAAATAAGATTATTACATGGCTGCAATAGTATCCCTGAAAATAAAGGCCTCAAGTATCCTGGAGACATTGGTGGCACTTACTATTCTCCTCGTGATTTTTGGGATAGCTACAACCATATTTGTGCAAGTTAGTTTGAATAGTGGTTCAGAGAAAAAATTAAAAGCTGAACAATTATTAAATGAGTTTGCAAAATCAACGAAAGATGAACAGTCTTACTTTGATGATGAGGTAAAAAGAGGCGATTTTATATTGCAAAAAAAAGTAGAAACGTTCCATGATAATCCTGTGGTTTTTAGTATCCATTATTTAATTTATGATGCGAATAATAAATTACTGGAGGATTGGAATGAATTGGCGATAAATGATAAAGAATAGAATCAGTTTTAAATGTAAAATATTGCTGCTTTCAATCGTATTGGGTTGAAATAGAAAAAGAATTTAGACAGGTATCTGCTGGCATTTTATCTGTAAAATAACAAATGGGGATAATCAATATAAAGAAGAACAATAAGGGTAAGAGTAACAAAATACCATCTTTTACCATATTAGAGCTGATAATTGGCCTTCTGATAAGTAGCATAGTGATAACGATTGTTTATTATGTACTAGTGATATTCAATAGGCAATGGATGAATTATCAATCAAAATCAAAACAGCGGAATGAATGCCTGTTGTTGAAAAAAACGATGGGGATGGATATTGACAATGCAAACGCTGTCACTGATTCCTCCGATGAAAAAGCACTGATTATTTTAGTTAATTTTAATCAAAAAATAAAATATCAGGCAGGTAATAGCTATGTAATAAGGGTTGCTGAAGAAAAGGTTGATACGCTTTACTGTGGAGCTGCTATTACAGGCGTTCAATATGAAAACGACAGCACCAAGTTGGTTACTTCTTTTTTTTTGAATGTCTCTGTTAATAAAGAGGTTATCCCTTTGTTTTTCAATAAAGAATACACGGCAAAACAATTAATGAAAGCTCCAATCAGTGAATAACACATTCAATATAAAAGAAATTCAGAAATCTCTTAACAAAGATGAGACTAGCGATGAATTTAATAAAGAGAATAACTCTACTGGTTTCACGTGGGACGTCCTCAACAGAGATATCAAATTGTTCGCGAGCCAATTGCCAGACAGAATTAAGGAAACGTTTTACCTGGAATTATCTACGCTGCTTTCAGCGGGAGTAGATACCCGTACGGCTTTGGATTTAATTGTACAAGAGCAAACAAAAAGGAAATACAAGGAAATATTTAGCGCCATTTATCAACAAGTCATTGGCGGAGCCACCTTATCCGCGGCGCTGAAGAAAAATAAGGAGTTTACTACTTATGAATACCACAGTGTTCAAATAGGAGAGGAGACGGGGAAACTGAACTTTATATTAAATGAGCTGACGGTTTTTTTTCAGCGAAAGATTAAGCAAAGACAGCAAATTATTGGGGCATTAACTTATCCGGTTATGGTTATAGCGGTGGCAGTTGTTGCAGTTTCTTTTATGGTAATGTATGTGGTGCCTATGTTTGCGGACGTGTTTAAACGTTTTGGTGGAGAATTACCTTTTGTTACCAGGGCAGTCTTATATTTTGCGGGCATTGTAAAACAGTTCTTTGCGGGTTTCATATTTTCTTTAGCGGCCATTATGTTTTTTTGTGTATTAAACAGGCAAAAGGAATGGTTTAGATCTATTGTATCAAGGGTAGTACTGAGAATACCCCTGATTGGCGAAATCACCCGAAAAATTTATTTGTCGAGGTTTTCCAGTACAATGGCATTGCTGGTAGGCTCCAGGATACCCATCGTTCAGGGTATTGCTTTGGTGCGGGAGATGATTAGTTATTATCCTATCGAGGTTTCTCTAAAAAAAGTAGAAGAAGATGTTGTTTCTGGATTAACGCTTCATAAAAGCCTTGAAAATCACGCTATCTACCCCAAAAAAATGATTTCTCTGCTAAAGGCCGGCGAAGAAGTAAATAAACTGGAGCTTTTCTTTTCTAAGATTGCCGAACAATACACTGCAGAGGTGGAATACAAGACTAATCTGCTGAGCAAGTTTCTGGAACCCATGATTATAATTGTACTCGGCTTCGTAGTCGGTGTTATTCTCATTGCAATGTATCTGCCTTTATTTAAACTTGGGCAAAGTTTCTGATATTTTCTGAGTATATGTTTTTTGTCAAACGCTGAATAAGTAATTAGTAATATAGATTTAATGTTCACGTACAAGGCCAGGGCATAATCCCCTACAAGTGAGTAAATGATTCTACTTAGTTCAAACAACGTGATAATATTTTTAAAAAAAACTCCTTAAATAAATTGTTATTCAATAAAATTAATTTAGGTTTATTGATTTTTTAAACACTAACCCTTACCTATACCCGTTTTCTTATGAAGTTGAATCTCCTTAAGCTTTCCATTGCGGCATGCGCAGTCTGTATTTTGTTTATTTTATCATATCTATTCTTTTATTTTCCGGCAAAAGTCGTGTATGTTGATTCTTCGAAGTTGCTTAATGGTTATAAAGGCATGATCGACGCCAGGAAGGATTATGACAAAAAAAATATTGCCTGGCGGTCAAATGTTGATTCGTTGTCTAAAGATGTAGAAAATGCCATTAAAGCATATTCTAAGGAGTTGTCGACGGGAACTGACAAAGAGAAGAAGCTTTCCAAAGAACTTATACAAAGCAAGCAGAGAGATCTAATGGAATACCAAAATGCTGTGAAGCAAGATGCGGCACAGGAAGAAAGCAAGTTGAATGAAAAGGTATTTACAGTCATTAATGCCTATATGCAGAAGTTTGGCAAAATGCAGGGTTATAAGATGATACTTATCGCCGCAAATGGGAATATAGCTTATGCGGACGCGTCAATCGATATAACTGACAGGGTTATACAGGATTTGAATAAGGAATATGATAGTATTGGCAAATGATGTATTAAATAACCAGAATGAAATATCGCAACGCTGGCTTTTGGGTTTGGCCATTTTCTCTTCTACTTTTATTTTCATGTAAAGAGAAACGAGTGGGCAGGGACAAGCTTATTGGTCTTATTAATAAGAGCAAAACCCTGCATCAAACTATAGAAGTTAATAGTATAAAAGTTGAGTTCTCATATTTTCCCCATGAATTATTTGTGCTGCAGGAGTTAGGAAGAAGCAGTAGGCAGGATACTGCAAAAATTAGTGTTTTTGAAAAAAAATATGGCTCCCAATATTACTTTAAGGTTTTTTTTTCCAAAAACAACCAGGAGGCAATTAGGACGCTCGGCAATTTCCAAAAATATAGTGAAATGGTGCAGACGATGTCGTTTGATATGGAAAAGTACGTCAGGGTAATAAATGACAAGAGTGATACTGTTTACTTAAAGGATTTTATGTTCGAGCAGGACTATGGTCTTTCCAATTCAAATGCATTGTTGCTAGTTTTTGACAAGGACAAGTTCTTGCGTGGTAAAGTTCATGATATTGCCATTCATGAGTTTGGACTGGGAATTGGAACGATTAATTTTCGCCTGGAGCAGAACGCTTTAAATCAAATACCCAAGCTTGAATACAATTATTAGTTGAATAAAATCTTTGGGATATTAACTTCAAAACTCAATTTTTTCCTATGTTGATGAACAAACAGATGCGCAAAGCAATTGCAGCAACATTTCTAGTGATTTTTTCGTCCAGCACATTTGCGCCATCTATTAGTTATGCGGTTACCTCCGGACCAACCCAGCCTGAAGCCACGAGTTTTGAACCAATTGATACAACTGATATGGTAAATGTTCAGACTGGGGATTTTACTTATAATATACCATTAATCGAAATTCCTGGGCCAGAGGGGGGATATCCATTGTCTCTTAGTTATCATGCAGGTCTTCAACCTAATGAAGATGCGAGTTGGGTTGGCTATGGATGGACTTTAAACCCGGGTGCTATAAACAGAAGTGTGAACGGTTATCCGGATGACTGGTACAACCCTACTACAAGCAGCCATGTATATTGGTCGGGGGGTGGCTCTAACACATATAATGTTGGGGTGAGTGTTGGGGGAGCTAATGTGGCGAATGTCAATGCCGGATTATCCTTTTCACAAGACACATACAGGGGTTTTGGGGTTGGGTTTGACGTTGGATTTCGTGAAGGCATCGGTGGACCTTCGTCTCCTCTCTCGGCGAATGTAGGGATTGGAGTCTCCCCTTATGGAGATGCATATGTTAGTGGTGGGATCAGCGTACTTGGTTTTAGCAAGGGGCGGGTTGGGGGTTCAGCAGGTATTAATTTTATGACTGATCTTGGTGACGGCAATACCAGTATTGGATTTTTTGGCGGCATAGGATATTCGGTAAATAAGTTTAAGGGTTCGTTGTTGGGTGGCTCAATGAGTACAGATGGGGGTAAGCCATCCTTATCTCTTGGTGGCATGACATCTTCCGTACATAACGGATATGCAGGCAGCATTTCTACAAAAGGAACGATGTTTGGAATTGATATTCCCACTCCCTGGGGGTTTAATATTTCGCTGGGCTACAATAAACAGCGATACTGGACCAATGAAACTGTCGGTGTGGAAACACATGGAAGTTATAACACATTTTCCTGGAATCCCCCGAGCAGTCATATTGCGCCAGATGATATTGCTTTTGACGAATATGCATTGCTTGAAGATCCCAGTTATAAAAACATTGTTGATTATCCGGATCCTAAGGTTGTTCAAGGAGGATCATTTCCTGATTTTGACGTTTATAATGTTAATGCCCAAGGTCTCGGAGGAAATATGCGGCCATATCTTTATCAGGCTGAGATTTTAAATCAAAATACCCGATTGAGCAGTACTACTGGGTATGCAGCCTACTTCTCGCCTGGCGGCACCTATAATTTACCCTCATTCAGATTTGAAAATGATTTTTCAAATAGTTACAGACAAGGTTATAAGATTTACGACGATCCCTCTTCCGATGCAATCCTGGATAGTCCGGCGCCATTTGAACCCCCCGTTTATGGAAACAATGATGGTACCTTCGGTTTTAATGGAGCTCTGGCAGGATCAAAGCAGGTGTATGTCGGAATTAAAGTTCATCCAAGTAATACCCTTGGTTATACCGGTCCACGTTATACAGATGGTATTGAAGGATATTCCATTACCAATGAGTCCGGTGTTACCTATCATTTTGGATTACCAGCATACTCCTATGGAGAAGAGAACTACCAGGAAAAAATTGGAAGCTTCGCAGCAAGCCAGGGGGCTTTTAACAGACAGACAAAAGGTACTCCTTATGCCTATACATGGTATCTCACGACCGTAACCGGTACTGACTATGTCGACAGAAATACAAATGGTATTGCCGATGATGGTGACTGGGGATATTGGGTGAATTTCAATTATGGCAAATGGGCGGATGATTATAAATGGAGAAATCCTTCAGAAGGTTTCAGAACAGATGAAGATAATAAGTGGCAAAACTGTTCAATGGGCAAGAGAGAGGTGTATTATTTGAATTCTATTCGGACAAGAACACATACGGCCTTATTTGAAAAGGAAGTTCGATACGACGCAAAAGGAGAGTCTGCACTAATTTTTAATAAAAACGGGAGCGCGCAAAATCAGGATTATTCATATCCTGGAGGTGTATTTGACAATACTTCTACTTCGAGCCTCCGATTGTCGCACATTTATCTCCTTAATTCTAATGATGAAAATATCGTCACGGCATCATCCGGAACCCTGTCCTCAACAGTTTTAGATAAAAGTGACATTGACGCAGTGGGACGTAGTAACATTGAAACCAAGTCTTTAAAGATTATTGATTTCAATCATGACTATTCTCTCTGCCCCAATACTGTAAATAGTTACGATATTGCCGGACCTTCGGTAAAATTTGGCAAACTAACACTGAATTCTATTGCCACGCGTGGTAAATCAGGCGCAAGTATTTTGCCACCTACAAGTTTTCAATATGATTTGGGTGGAGATGCAAGAACGCAGGTGGGAGTAATCTTAACAGCCGACAATTTTACCACGACAAATGGATTATTCGAGGTTGGCCAATTGATAAGGGCTTCAGCATCACCAAGTGATTACTATTGTGGTGTAATTACCAGTAAAACTTTCCAATCGCCTAGCACGTATGTATACACTCTAGCAAATAATTCCTACAGCGGTGGGGCAATCACAGCCACCGTTTATACAACTAAGAATCCGCCTTACAATAAAGATGCATACGACAAATGGGGTAACTACAAAAGCGATTATAATATTGCGACAATAGCATCAAACGAAAGCCTTGGTAGACAGACCTCTGGTATCTCGTCAAATTCTACCGATGTCTGGTCGTTACGATCTGTGACAAGTCCATTGGGAAATCAGTTCAAAATAAATTATGAGTCGGACAGCTATTCTAAAACAGTTGCGACGGGTAACGGTTCTTTGTTGCTGTCTTCTTTTAGTAATTTTGATCCCAGCGGATATGTTTCTTTTACGGTTAATACCGCTGCTGGTGATAAATTATCAGATTTTTTAAGTGTTGGGAATAAGGTTGATTTTGTGGCGTTACAACCACTTCGTTATAGCCCGGATCCGTTTTGTCCATCACAGTCACCCGCTTGTAATATAAACTATTTGTCTCCTGGCGGCCCTTACTTTGATCCTGATTATTCAACTACTTTGGCTTTACCCAGTAACTATTACTATTTTAGGGTGATTGATACCCGCCCATATGGAGGTGCCCAAATTCAGGCAATAGATGATGCCAATGGGATACTTACTGTTTCGTGCAGTGGTTTGGTCCCTAATTTAGGACCTGCAAACAATAAAATTGAATATGCCGGAGGACAAATTTCTTACACTGGCATAAATACAACCAGAAATCTCGCACCTGTGTCAGGTAATTTATTTTTTACACAAGTAAGAAATATTAATGGGGGAGGGATCAGAGTTCAATCCATTTCAATTATTAATTCGGCAACCAACCAAATATCAACGACTAATTATGATTACCGATCCATCGATAATGTCAGTTCGTCTGGCGTAACGTCTTATGACCCGAGCGGACTTAATTTTTATGACATTTCAAAAATTGAAACAAATAACAATCTTTACCCATACCAAGGGGGAAGTGCCTCTCCGGCATACCGAAAATTAAAATATACCAGGGTGCTTTATAATCAAACAAGCGCGCTGTATTCTATCGCCAGGGAGCTGCCCCCACCAGGGGTGATGTACGAGTACGTCAAAATAAGTAAGCAGATAAAAAATGCTGATGAGTCTGAGCCTCGTAATATTGATGGATATACCCAGTATCAGATTGAAGTATTCCGAAGTAACATGGTCGGACGGGTTGATATACCGGGGTCAAGCTCTTATACGACCACAACCGGGAGGACCCAGGCAGCCTGCGCGGCATTGGATGGTACTATAATAAAAACGCACAACCTTGCCATACTCAAGTTTATAGGAAGCATAGGAAATATTCGGCGAATAACTACATATGATTCTCAAGGGCGGAAGATTTCAGAGACCATCAACCATTATTTGCACGACAACATCATCAATGAACCCTTGAAAAAGTTTATGGACGATTATAAAGCCCTTCTAGGGGGGCCCAATTATAATTATCAGGGATATCTGCAGGAGCGTTATACTGAAGTGAAAGATATTATTGCTCAACCAAACCCCGCTGACATTGGAATACAGGCAACATTGAGTGCCCGGGAGCAATACCCGTGTATCAATACAGGCCAAACTATCATAAATTATATAAATAGGACTCAGGCAAGTGTTACTAACCTGGCATACGATTACTATAGCGGTGCTGTAACCAAAAGCATTGAAACGGATTCGTATGGCAATAATATATTAACTGAGTCAGTACCAGCTTACCGAAATTATACAGTGATGGGCCCAAAAATGGATGGCAATAGTAACGCTACCAAAAACATGTTGATTCAAACTGCACAGCAATCAACATGGAAATTAGACGCTGCCAAATCCAAGACCGGTTTAATTTCTTCAAGTGTAACAACCTGGAGTGACCTTGTTACTGCCCTTGGCATTGATGGGACAGCCTATACTCAGAATGGTGGGACATATGGTGACGTTTGGCGTATGAAATCAACCTATAGCTTTATGCCGGCTGTTCAAACTACTGACGGAATAACTCCGATGGCAAATGTCGTCGACTTTAACTGGGCATCTCCTTCCGGATCCAGCGCGGACTGGAAAAATACTTCTAATATTACTTTGTATGATGTGTTTTCAAAAGCTTTGGAGACGAACGATATTAATAACATATATAGTGCTGTAAAAATGGACTTTAAAGATAAAAGAATGATTCTCAGGGGGGGAGCTGCGAAGTTTAGCGAATTGGCCTACAGCGGGGCAGAGGATGATGCCATTAACCAATCCAATACTATGTTTGTTCGGGCAGGTGATGGAACACTGTCCACCACCGCTTTCCATTCCGGAACGCAAAGTTTGCTGCTGGGTGTGTCTGGCAAAAAGGGATTTTTGTACACGGTTCCTGTAAACAGTTTAACGGCGGGCAAAACCTATCAGGCGAGTGTTTGGGTCAAACCCACAACTGGTTCGGTATCAGATCTTAAATTGTATTATGATGTTAATGGCACGATAAAGGGTTCTTCAACTTCGTCTGGGTCACCGAGCCCTAAAATTGGTGCCAATGGCTGGATATTATTAAATCTTATAATAAAGGGTGTTGATATGACTGCTGGAAGCACATTGAATGTTTACTGCCAGAATGACCATGCTTCTGTTCAGGGATACGCAGATGATTTCAGGTTTCAGCCTATTAATGCTTCTGCGACCGCTTACGTATACGATCCATTTAGCGGAGAATTGACCCATATGCTGGATAATAGTAATTTGTATAGCAGATTTGCTTATGATGGAGCTGGGCGCTTAACGGCTGCTTATAAAGAGAAGCTTGGCGTTGGTGAATTCAAAGTAAAAGATTATCAGTATAATTATAGTGCCAGTAAGTGGACCAATGACCTTGTTAATGCTGGATTTACCAAATCGTGTACAGCAGGTCAGATCGGAAGTGTAGTGAGTGTTTTAGTTCCTGCGGGAACGTTTACGTCCTTTGTCTCTAAACCAGATGCAAATACAAAGGCAACCCAATATGCGCAGGATTACGCAAATTCCCAGGGCACGTGTACACAGTTGGCTTCAGTCACTTGTAATAATACGGTTCATGCAAGCGGGTTTAGTGCTTTATTTACAAATACGGTAACAGGCAGTCCTTATTTGTTTTCAATCCCGGCTGCCGGAGGTATAATAGGTTACTTGCCAGACGGCACCTATAATATTACAATTTCAAAGTCTGGGAATGCAACCACCTATACATTTAACTCGGGATGCGGAACTTCATATATTACCGGCACGTCAGCCAGTTTTACATCGAGCTCCATTACTTTAAATTCAAGTTGTAACACGATTTTAATTAGTTATCCCCTATAATAAGTGATTATACCGTGTGTGACATTGGTTTTAGATTGTAAGCTGATATTTGCTCAAATTGATTTCATTGAAGTATTAGTTATTCATTTTTAATCTAATAATAATGAGAAATAGATTTCAGGTTTTATTTAAGGATTCATGCATCTTAAGGATGTGTCTGATGATATTAGTAATTGTGTTTGGATGGCCAGATTGCATTCATGCTGGAGCAGGTAAAACTTTTTTGCCTCCATGTTATATTGTGGGCCCATCTACTGTAAATTTCGGCGAAACAATAACCTTTACTGCTTCCTCCTGTACCATTGCAGTATGGACAGCAGACTGCGCTACGGTAGTGAGCCAAACTGCAAGTTCTGTAACCGTGCTTTTCGATCAGGCCGGATGTACAACCGCCACAATCAACGCCACCAAGACTGCTGGGGGAATGCTAGCTTCCTGGGGTCTTACAGTTAATCCTGCGGTACCGCTAGCAGGCGGTACCGTAAGCAGCTCTTTTCAGCCGATTGATTTTGGTACGGCCCCCTCGACCACAATCAATGCTTCAGCCGCCACAAATGGGAGTTGTTCGGGCAATTACGTTTATCAATGGTATTCATCGACAGACAATACGAATTTTTCTGCCATATCAGGCACGGCAGCTCAAGGCGCAACTTACCAGACACCAGTCTTGTACATGACTACTTATTTCAAACGGATGGTTACTTGCGGTGCCGCAACGGCATTCACAACAAACACTATAACAATTACTGTGAACGGCCCTTCGACTGGCGTGGGACCCGCATCCAATTACACCGGGAATGTCAACTTGAATATGAACTGGGTCCTGGAGTCGAACTACGATGCCTCTGGTAAAATTGTTTCGCAAGGAAAGAACTTTTTTGATAACAGTGGGGTGTTGCTGCAGACACAAAATAAAGTGATGTACCGGCGGGATGATAATGTCGTCTTTCCTCAGGTGCTTGCAACCCAACCAATGTATGATGTATATGGCCGTCCGGCAGCTTCAACGCTTCCTGCTCCTATTGATTATACTGAATTTAGTTATTCTCCCAATTTTATACAAGCAACTGACGGCAGCGCCTATACATACAAAAATTTTGATAAGATAAAGCCCGTTGCTGCAGAAACGGATAAAACAAACGCACCTGATCCTATTGGTGGCCAGGCAGTCAAAGGTACTCTGGGATGGTATTATGGGCAGAATAATACCTGGGAGCCGTATTTGCCGACTACGAATTATCCTTATACGCGGCAAACATATTACCAGGATGGAACAAACAATTTAAAGAAAATTGGGGGTGCAGGTGAGACATTCCGGATGGGAGGTGGTCATGAGGGCAGTACTTTTCTGACCCCCGTTATGAATGAACTGGACAATTATAAAAATATACGCAACCAGTTTTTTAATACAAGTGAAATTGGAGAGCTGCAAGGAACCTTTCAATCACAAGTCATACAACTGGTTAGCAGGGATGGGCAAGGAAATGAAAATATAGTAATACAGGATAAATCGGGAAAGACACTAATTTCCGGCCGCCCGGGAATAGAATATCTGCCGCCGTCCAATATTATCAACGTCTCAGCCGTTGTTCCGATAACTTATAATCAGGGTATTACCATTACAAATGGCTCAAATATTTCGGTACAATCGACTGTTGATGGCAACAACCTGAACGTATACCTTATCAATACCGCCGGCATTATGACCGGCGTATACAACGGGAGTATTTATTCATTACCACATAACGTTAATTTAGGTAGCGGGACGCTGGTAATTGAGTCTGATGCGCCATTTACTATCAGTTATACAAACGGAGGCGTCGTGTATACGCTAGTGAAGTCTGATAATATCAACGAACAGAATATAGGAAGTGCTGGATATTTTAAGATATTTGATGATAATACGGCTGTTACAGTAACTGGAGATTACTCACTGACTGATATGAGCACTGAACAATCAACTAGTTTGTTGCCAGGTAATATTTTGAATAAGGGGTATTATAAAATTACCGCAAATACCGGTTATGCGAGCCTCACATATGCCAATGGATATTCGGATCTAAGTTATAATTTTTATAACCAGTTGGGTCAGCTTGTGGCATCGATCGCGCCGGAAGGAGTAAAAAAGCTGTATGGAACATATACCTATACGACAAAAGCGCAACTGCCGTACACCACATTGTATAGTTATGATATGAAGGGCCGGCTTGTCAGTACAACTAGTCCTGATGGCGGAACAACCACTATCATTTACCGACTTGATGGAAGAATCCGTTTTTCCCAAAACGCTGTACAGGCAGCATCGGGGACAGGTAAATTTAGTTATATTAATTATGATGAAAATGGAAGATCTTTTGAGGCAGGAGAATACCAGCCGGATGCTTCAGGCATTGTTTTTAATAGCCCGGCTATGTTTGCCATTCTTGGAAATACAAGTAACACAGGTGGACTAACTTCTGGAGTGAAAAGAGATGTGATAATTACTATTTATGATGTGCCTGATAACAGTTATAGTGCTAATATCTTGGGTACCTACGTGCAAGACCCGGCAAATCTGGGGGGGGCAAGCAGCTCTACGCTAAAATACAGCAGTATTACTAACAATGTGCCGGTTGCTGGCAATATCGTGAGTCAAACCTGGTACAATTATGATGAAGAAGGAAAGATAGTGTGGCAGATACAGATGATGCAAAATGCTGGAGGCGGCACCTTGTATAAAACCATCGACTATACCTATGATGCATTGGGCCGTGTGGAAAGGAAAATATTTCAGAAAAATGCTTCTGCAGAGACTTTTGTACATTATTATAAATACGATCCCGCCAACCAGCAGCTCTGGAAGATATATACTAATACAAGCAATGTTACTCCCGGCGATCCAGTTGATCCAAGCTATAAGTTACAGGCCACCTACCGGTATTACCTGCATGGTGGTGTAAAAAGACTCGAACTGGCGGGGCAATTACAGGGAATCGACTATACGTATACGTTACAGGGTGCACTCAAAGCCATTAATAACAACAAGCGGGCAAACGACCCAGGTGGTGATGGTAGTAATGGCTTCGCGCAGGATGCGTTCGGTGAAGTCCTGGATTATTTTACCGATGATTACAAGAACAGCAGGACCAGTGGCATTCAGCCAATTAATGGGGTTGCAGCAACAGACAATTATTATATGGGTAATATAAAGGCGATGAGTTGGTACAGTGAGAAGCCAGCAATAGCTGGTCTGACGGATGATCCCGTGACCTATATTTATAAATATGATAACAAATACCAGTTGACAGAAAGCAGCTGGGGAACCGGACTTGTATTCTCAGCAACGCAAGGTGTGGCATCAACTTTTACTACCACTACCATGAATAGTGAAAAAGTACTGGACCCTGCGCTTGCACCCGGTTATGATGCCAATGGCAATATACGTTACCTTCAGCGCACTAGCCCTGCCAGCAATTTGCAGGATAAATTTGAATATAGTTATAACGGTACTAATAACCGGCTGCAGTCGGTGGTAAATACGGTTACCGGAGTGCCGGTTACCTATGCCAATTATACGTACAATGAATCAGGTCAGCTTATCCGTGAGGATAATTCAGATCCCAATAAAGTAAAATATATTCAATATGATGTAAGTGGCAAAGTGGTGGTAGTAGCAAAGGATGCGGGCTTTAGTTTGGTACAGGTAAAATATGTGTATGATGAAACAGGCAAACGTATCCAGAAAATTTTATACAACACAGGTAGTAATCAGATTATCCAGGTAACTTATTATTTTGATGATGTGGTGTATGTGCAAAATGTATCTGGCGGCGTGTATCCAACTCCGCTTGCACAGGAATATGCCATCAATGGTGCCAATAGAAGACTGGGTGTATATTACAGACAAGGTACGCCCATCTATGCTTACCAGCTTACCGATCACTTGGGTAATGTGCGCGCAGTGATAGCGCAGAATGCCAGCACGTTTACCGTGAGAATGTATACCGATTATTATCCTTTTGGAATGGAGATAGCAAAAGCTGGCACCAATGATTACCGGTACGGCTACCAGGGAGGATATAGTGAAAAGGATGGAGAAACCGACTGGAATTCATTTATTTTAAGAATGTACGACAGTAGGATCGGAAGGTGGTTGCAATTTGACCCAAAAATGATGGGATTTTCTCCCTATATTGGTATGGGAAATAATCCGGTAATTTTAACGGACCCGGATGGTGGAGACCCCAGCACCGATGTAATTGAAAATGCAGACGGTTCTTATACAACCGTTGCATCTCATCCATATGATAATGATAACAATATTTATGTCGTGGATAAAACCGGTAAAAGAACAGGTGAAATAATCGGACAAACCAGGTTTCCTTTTTCGTTTGCAAATACAAATGATGCCACCGGGGCATTTGAAGGCGTAGCTAAAGTTACTTTTCGGCTTTATTTAATGGAAAATGGACAATCCATTTATAATCATTTTACAACTCAATGGAAGGCTGGTGTAACACCAATTGCGCCTTATCTTGTGGATATGGCTTTGTTAGCGCTGTTGTCGAAAAATAAAGCTTATTATGATATTAAGGATGGTTATGATAACTTTTATACTCCTGTAATGTACCAAGGATTGGTAACAACTGTACGTGAACTCGGAAATATTATATTTGGAGCAAATATGAGATATATTAATCATGTAGCCCTCGATCAGATTTTCACTACTCCCGACCAAATGTATAGAGATGTTATGCCTGTTGTAGGAAAATTTAATCAAAAACATAATGGTGGAAATGGTTATAATCCTACCTTCCCCTTTTTTGGAGAGCACACATATTCAGGTTCAAATATTTTTTATGGATATTTCGGTTACAAACCATTTTAATTGGCTATGGATATGAAAGGAATTTTTTTAGTATTACTATTTGTGATTTATTTCACAGCGTGTACTGACACAAAGACAATCCGGGAGGAAATAAAAACGGTCAATGCAAGTGTGTGTTGGTATTATGTCAGTTATATTTCAAATCGAAGAGCGTTCGTATCGGTGGAAAAAAATGGTGTGAGTGAGATTGTTTTGGATTGTAATGATAATATGATAACAGGTATTTCCAGCAAAGTAGACACCATTTTTATTAAGGTGTTCGAACCTCGTAACAATTCTATTTATTCCTTTAAGCCGTTTTCTTCGGGATATGTTATAAGGCTAGATTCAACAGCTTCATTGAACGATTTTAACAAAATTTACCAACAAGAATTTTACAAACCTGATTCAGTAAAATAAGATTGTTGTTAAAAGTTTAAATACATAATAAAATATTTATTGGATATTCTTCATATTTTGAAACTAGGCAATGGTAGATTTACGCGGGCATTACTTTGGCTATCGGTCAGCCACAAAACAGTTTGAGAAAATATGAAGTTGAAGATATTCATGAGAAATATCCAACCAGTCCGTAACCGTAACCATTCCATTTTTTTGTTGCCATTCCGCCCACGTTCTATTTGGTAGGAGTAAAAATCAACTGCCCCAGCAATTAGAAACGGTGAAATATAAAAGTTTTTTTTAATCGGAACAACACTTGTCATTGGTTAAGTACCTTAATTTTAGATCGGTTAATTTGAGAATGTCCGAATAGGTAGTTTTTTAGTATCTGCGGGACGTCATTTTTCCTATCAATCATAAAAGTGGTTATAACAACAGGAATGTTTAGATTTACCTTTCATGATTCCGCAGTTGAAAATGCAATATAAGAAAAGAGGATACTTGGATTGATCAATTCTTTACACCCGAATTGTCAGTTTCAATAAAAACCAAATTTGGCATGCTTCATTCATGTTCCTAAATGTTCTGGATAAAAATCGCCTTTTATTTTATCATATTCGAAATATTATTTTCGCCACTAAAAAGGCCGGTTATTGGGTTATTTATAGTTTCCTAAACTGTTTACCTATCTTATTAGAAATGCTACTCCTTTTTTTTCAATTAATTGGCCATTGTAATCGGTTGCTTTGAGCATCCAAACAAATTCTCCACTGGGTTGAATAACTCCTTTAATTGTTCCGTTCCACCCTTGACCAATTTCTTTGGTGGTATAAAGCAATTGCCCCCAACGATTGTATACAGAAAAATACAATAAATCTTTTATGCCAACAAATACTGGTTTGAAAATGTCATTTTTTCTGTCAGCATTTGGTGTAAATGCTGTCGGCACGTATACCTCCGGTCCTTTGTATACTTTAATATTGATAGTGTCGTATCCGGTGCAACCCTCAGCGGTAACGCCCGACAAGTAGTAAGTAAAGCTTTTTGGTAACAAACTTACCGGATGGTTGCTTTTGGGATTATCGAGATATTGTGACGGGGACCATGTATAATCGGTGGCGCCTGTGGCATGTAACTGCAGGGGCTGATTTTCTGCGATAATAGTGTCTCGCCCGGTTGACACATCCACTTGAATAATTGATATATTTTTTGATACCTGAGCATTACAACCATTGGATGTGCTAGCGGAAAGAGATATTGGGTAATTTCCAAATTTGGTATAATTATAAATTGGTGCAAATACAGTCGAACCTCCTTCATTGTTTCCAAATTTCCACAACCAATTAGCGATAGTTCCTGATTCATTGGTTGACAAATTAGTAAATCGAACCGGTTTTCCCACACAAGTACTACTGAAACTAAAATCTGGTTTGGGTATTGTTTGTATAGTTATTGTTTTCAGTACTGTATCGGAAACACATCCACTTTGAGACTTGACAGCAGTTTTGATGGTAAAATTACCATAACTCGGGTATGCAAACGAAGGTTGCTTCTCCTGACTGTACATTCCATTTCCCCAATCCCAATAATATTGGCTAATCGAGCCAAAATTTATGTCGCTTTTATTTTCAATAACAAGGTTTGCGTTTACACATCCTGGTAATACTGTAAAATCAGCTACTGGCTTAGATTCAACCTTAATACTGCGTTTCAAAGTTTCAGACAGACATCCTTGAGCGGTACTTACTACCAGCGTGATGAAATATTCGCCATAGCCAATGTATAGGTGCGCTGGGTTAGCGTTATAGTCAATACTTCCATCTCCCATTGTCCAACTCCAGTTTGAAATGGTTCCTACTTTACTGGTCGATTTATCCGCGAATAATACTGGGGCGTTGACGCATGTATTGCCAGTACTAAAATCTGCTACGGGTTTATCATCAACAGTAATCTGCTTTAGAACGGTGTCGGTGCAGCCTGTATTGGATACTACGATTTGTTGTATATTATACGCGCCTGGAGTATTGTAGTTGTGAACTGGTGATTGCGCACTTGACATTGTCCCATCACCAAAAACCCATAGCCATTTCGCTATTGTTCCCGTGCTAATTGAAGTCAGGTCTGAGAAACTAACATCTTTGTTGACGCAACCTTTTGTGCTGGCAAATCCTGCAGCCGGTTTTGACTCAATTGTAAATGTTCGCGTAGTGTCATCTGCAACAACACATCCCTGGCTGTATCCGATCGTAAGTTTAATGCTATGGTTGCCTGTGTTGACAAAAGCATGGACGGGATTCTGTACATTGGAGGTGGAACCATCACCAAAATCCCACAGCCAACTTGTTATCGCTCCGGCCGTAATAACTGAAATATCCTCGAAAAGGACAGAGTTATTACCGCACGTATTTAGTATTCCGAATTTGGCTGTAAGCAGTGGACGGACAAGATTTAAAATTTTTGTCGTGTAGGACCTTCCACAACCAGTAACAGGAGTAACGGTAAGTTTAATGTTAAATTGGTTGTTTCCACTGGCGAAATTATGAACTGGATTTTGATTTGATGAAGTAGATCCATCGCCATAATCCCAGAGCCAATTGACTGGTCCTTGCATTGATGTCGCCCCGGTAAAACTGACCGTTGAGCAATCGGGATTTACTGAATAGTCGATCGTGGTGTTTTGATTTACTAACTGGTTGGCAAGAAAATTGGGCAATCCGCTACGACACTCTTTTGTGAGTATTATGGCGGAATCGCGATAATTACATCCCGGACCCTGTACATTAGGATAGTCGATGACGGATAATACTTTGGATAATAGGCGGGCGACGTAAATTTTACCATCCGGTCCTGTTTGCAAGGCAGTCACATAATTCCCAATGTTAAGGAATGTTTTTGAATTCGCTATGGCGGCGGAATCGTAAGTTGCGATGGAGAATTGATAAATTCCTTTAAAATCGGGATAGCTGGTGGCATACAATAATTTTGAATCAGGTGAGAATTCTAAGCCATAGGTTGCATATGCTATTGGAATCCGGATAGGCGATGATAATAGGCCTGTGCTATTGTCAAATTGATAAATATTAATATAAGGTTCAATATTGCCAGCGATCGCTACGGCCAGGTACTTGCCATCTCCACTTATTTTCATGTACCCGGCGGAATTAAATATACTATCACCAAGAATGGAGATCACAGGGTTGAGATCCAACCCTCCGCAATCCAGCTTATAAGCGAGAAACTTTCTTGAATTAAATTCTTTTACCATTATCCATACATCTTTCCCATTAGCTGCCCTGCCAGCAGTAATTTTCTCAGTCGCAACTCCAAATATGAATTGATTTTTTAAAATAACTTCGCCATCACCGCCATTTTTATTGATATTGATTATATTGTAATTATACCCTCCACGAAAGCCGGTTTCTCCAGCAGGGCTTGTGAAAACATAGTAAAGGCTATCATTGCCCGGTTGTTGTACCAGTAATGCAGATTGGGTGGCCGAAAAATCCCCTAGTAACCCGTCACCATTCATCATTACCTGATGTTTTTTATTGTATATAGTAGTTCCATCAGTGTAAAATAGAAGGTTTCCATAATCGTCGGAGATAGACGCACACCCTTCATTAGTATACATGGCACTGTTTGTTAGTGCTGTGGGCGGATTAGTATTAAAAGTAACCCCGGCATTAAAACCAAAATACCAGTTATTGCCCTGTTGAGATAATAATGAAAACCCCACCATTATCAGGCCATGCAATAACAATATGTATTTAATAAGAATTTTCATTTTATTCATAAAATATTGGCGTCAATACAGGTCAGTTGAGCTTAAAAATAATATAGATTTTATGATTATACAATACCTGCACCTTGTCAGAAAATATCTTTTTTATTGTGATGTTTTCTGCGCTTTCTTTCTCTTTTATTGTTATTTCTTTATTGTTAATACTAATAAGTGCCGCCTTAATTTTCCTGGTGGGGTTATAAATCATACCATGATATTTAATAAAGCTCAGATCTGTCTTTACCGGAGGGTGAACAACGGGCAAGGTGGCTTGTTGTTGATTGCCTGGATTGGTAGAATTACCAGCACTTTTAATTAAATCAATGGTCGAGGTATCCGTTTCCGGTATAAATGGGTCCGGGTAATTGGCGTATAGCGAGAAATTCTCATATTTGGGAACCGAATCTGCCGTGGTTTCTTTTCCATTTGTGACAATAATAGCAGGATCGGCCTGATTAAGGGCGGCAATTACCTTAGAGATAATAATCCCCCATACCAGGGCGACGCCAGTTAGCAGCACATATCGTAGGTTTTTTTGTTTCATGCGCTATTGGATAGTCATTTTTCTTATATCACTGTAATTCGAATGCGTGCTATTATTAATTGCCCTTACCCTCCATTGGTAATTTCCCTGTGATAAACTGAAAGGAAATTGGTTGGTCAGTATGGTCGTATCGCTGATAAGTTGAACAATTGAATCAAACCTGGGTGATACAATTTGTAATTGGTATTTGGTGGCGCCATTTAGTGTTTCCCAGTAAAAGGTTTGTGAAGTACTAACAGAAATAAGATTATCTACAGGTGCTAAGGACACTACTTTTTTGGTTTCCAAAGAGGGTTCAAGCACCTCTTCACAGGAAAAACTTATCCCGCATACAATAATGAGGATTGATACAATCCTATTTCTTCCTTTCATAGTCAATAATATTTTGCAGGTAAATAGAGCAATTTAGATAGGTTGATTTGTCTTTTGGATTTATATAGGATTTGTAAAGGACCGAACCAATTCTTCCGCAATTATTTTGGGTCTCCAGCTGATAATTTAGCCGTAGACAATCAATAAAAGCGCCTTCCACCGTAACGAGTCTTGTTAGAATATGCAGGCTGTCATAATCTTTTTTTCCAACAGGCTTATATTCTTTAAGTGCAATTTTATTTTTGTCACAATAGGCCGAAACTATGCCCAGCAGGTTTTTGGTATTATCCAGTGTGTCCAATAGGTAATTATCAAGCGTTAGAGAAATATATTTGTCTTTTGTTGAAATGGTTTTTGCATTCAGGGGGGAACTATTCTGGAATGTTAAATTCTCTTTTTGTGTTTTATACAATTTATATTCATTCAGGGTGGCAGAGAAGGCCAGCCTGAAACAAATGAAAATCATGATTACGGCAAAAATGCCTAGCCCTTTCAATTTTTGTTTATATGTAAGATTATTAAACATTACCGGGTAATAATTTCAATTAAAAACGAAGCGTTGTCATTTTCTTTTTTATACAAATAATTTTTAACCGTTACTTCCTTTATTTCAGCCAGGTTTTTGAGATTATTGGTAAACTGGTTAAGTTCCAGTGGTTCAGTGCAGTTCCCGCTTATCTGGATAGTATCTTTTTTAAAAGCAGTTTCTTTTTTTTCTGATAATACAGCATTATTTGATGGATAAACCTGCAAGGAAGTAAGGTAAAGATCTGAGGTAAGAAGGCTGGCTATTCTGTCGGCAAAATAACTCGTTTTAGACGGCTTTATCCATCCCGTTTCCAGCAGAAACCGTTCTTTTCTTTTAATTTCCTTTTCCTTATTTTTTAATTGAGCTACCTGGTCCTGGGAAATAGTCTGTAGAGCGGTTATCTCTTTATTACTGCTAAAATAATAGCTATAAATACCAAAATTGATCAATAAGAGTGAGAATAAGCCAACAAGAAAAACCCATGATGCGGCCACAAAATATTTTAAATATCTATACTCTTCCCTTTGAGAAGCTATTTTGTGACTGGTAATGTTTTGTTTGCTTACAATGGAACCAGCAATAAATTTGCTGGCTGCGGCAAATGGGAGGATAACAGGTGCTTTGATATATTGACTGGCAATGGCGTATTCCTTTTGGGAAAAGAGGTCGAATAACTTACTGCCTGCTGATTCAAAAGAACTAATACTGTAATCCTTGTTGTATTGAATGGAATATGCAGGAATTTCAATCACTCCGGTTGCTTCATGGTTCAGATAGGGGAGAATCGTAACAATATCAAAAAATGCCAGGTTAAGATCAAGCACTTTATAACCCCTGGCAACCAGGTCATCAATTATTTTATCAATAAATTCCTTCCTGGCAATGGAAACAAATAGGTGTTCCTGCTGTTTTGTAACAGAATGATAGAATTCATTCGGATTTGTCTGTGGAAAGATTTCTGCAATATAATTGGTAATATTTTCCCTGGCTGGTATTGATTTAACCAAAACATTTTTGCCGGTGAAGGTTAATGTAACAGGTACTTTTATAGATAATTTACCTGTGAGATCTTCAATGCTTTTTAGATTGAACCATTCCGCTTTTTTTACTAATTCATTATTCTGTAAGGTAACCAATGCAACATTAATAAAATAACTACCGTCCTGGTTGGTCATCAGTTCAATTCCAGCAACTTCGGTTATTTGTAATATGTTATTCTTAAGCTTTTCCCACATATTAGTATATAATGGTTGGTTTAATAAAAACTACAGAGACTGTTTTACTGTCAGTCTTCGTTCTGCTGCTGAAAAGCCATTTTAAAATTGGTATCCTTGATAGAATGGGCACACCGGAACTATTACTGCTTTTTTCAGCCCGTTCGATTCCTCCCAATACCACCATTTCTTCGTTTTTAACCCGGATAATAGATTGAAATTTACTTGTAGCAGTGGGAGGGGGGACATTAATGGTAGTATTAGCAGTGAAATCGGAAATACTGACATCAATATTCAGCGTTATTTGCTCATCACCGGAAACAAAAGGTCTTATTGCAATACTCAAATTTGCTTCAATGGGATAGAATTGCTGTGTAACCACAGTTTGTGGGTTGAGTGATCCTAAAACATTTTGGGTGCTTACCTGGTAATAGCGGGTGTTTCCGATACTTAATGTAGCACTATGCCCGTTAAGGGTTGACAATTTTGGAGTCTGCCGGAGGTCGATATTATCTTTATTTTCCATAGCCTGTAAAGAGACATAGAAATTAGGCGTAACTCGTCCTATATTGAATACATTGTTCAGACCAATTTGGTCGATAAACCGGTTCACATCTTTCGCACCGAAAGTAAAATCTATGCCGCCGCCCAGCAACCTGCCTCCTGTTCTTACTGAATCTGACACACCCATATTGATGCCGGTTGAAATAGTCCTGCTTTTGGTGACATCCATTAATATTACTTCAATTAAGACCATTGGAACTGTCTTGTCTAACTGTTTTACAAAAGCTTCAATTTCTTTTATTTTGGGTTCAGATCCACTAAGCAGGAAACTGTTCAGTTCCTTAAATTCTTTTATTTCTACTCCCTGTCGCAATTCCTGTGGAATAACAAACAACAACGAATCAACAGAACGATATTTTAACTGGACCAATTGATAAGCTCTTAATCCTTCATCCTGCCTGTCACCAATCATAAATACGCCATTGTTTACTGAGAAGGTATATTTCGTTCCCTGGAAGATAAACCCCAACACCTTCTCAAATTCCATATTTTGAACATTGGCGGTGGTGTTGCCCTGAATATCAGAATAAACAAAATAGTTTATCCCGGCCTGTTCAGATATGTTTTTCAAAACATCCTTCAAGGGGGCATTGGTGATATTTAATGTCACTAGTTTTTTGCCATTAGTACCATCCGAAACATTGATTGATGCGCTGGCTAAAGAAGTATTATTCTGATATATTCGTTTAATAGTAAAATCGTTGTTAGCAGATAAATTTTGTTTTGGAATTATTTGCTCATCCTGCCGGAGCGGCTCCAATACAAATACATTGTCATTCGTTCTATCAAATTTGAACGAATTGGTTATAGCAAGTTTCTCCAGCGCATTCTGAACGGGAAGCCCCTGTATATACCCGGTTACTTTTTTTGAAAAAAGTTCTGGCAGAACCACCACATTTTTATTGGAAAGCCGGGTGATTTTTTTGGCTACATTCAAAAGGGAGTCATCCTGCAGGTCTAGCGTGATATATTGTGTGGCAGAATCGTATAATATTTGTAAATCTTTTGGTTTTGGGGGTTGGTTTGCGGCAGGGTCTCTGTAAGGGAATATTGAAATGATGCTACCTGTAAAATTAAAATCAAGATTGTATTCTTTAGCCAGGTATAATAAGACATTCACAATTTTTTCGTTCGAAAAATAACTGGTGATTTTATTATTTATAGATGGGTCAATATTCAAGTTGAGATCATGCGTACTGGCTAACCCGTGAAGAAATTCCTGGAGGGAGCCATTGGATACAGAAGTTTCCACTTTCTCATTCAGGCCGGGCACGTTTTGTGAAAGATTCCGTAAACGTTGTTCTAATACCTGGATACGGTCTTGCCCTGAACAATTGGTTGAAATAATGCAAAATCCAGTAAATAATAATAAAAAGGGTACGAGTTTTTTCATCTACGTTAGGGTTAATTCATCAACAGCGAATATATTTCTTCCAGGCTGGTAATACCTTGCTCAAAAAGTTCAAATGAATTTTCAGACAATGATTTTATTCCTTTTTCGTGTAAAAGATTTTCTACGTTTAGGTTGCCATTTTTTATATGTGCAGACAATTCATGATCTATAGGAATTACTTCATATACTGCTTTTCTTCCTTTATAACCAGTATCAAAACAGTTGGGGCATCCTTTGGCTATATAATGCTCTTTGATTATTGCATAAGGAGTAAATTTATTTGGGTAAAGGGATACATTAAACGGTTTCCTTTGTTTGCAATCCGGGCATAATAGCCTCACCAATCGTTGTGCAACAGCTGTATTAATTGTACTGGCTAATAAAAAAGGAGGAATTCCCATATCAATAAGCCTTGAAATAATGCCCCATGCAGAATTGGTATGAATGGTGGATAAAACGAGATGGCCAGTCAATGCGGCTCTGATAGCCATATTGGCTGTTTCAACATCTCTTATTTCTCCCAGCATTATGATATCCGGATCCTGTCTTAAAAAAGTTCTAAGTGCAGCTGAAAATGTTAGTCCAATATTTTCCTTTAATTGGACCTGGTTGATACCTTCTAATGTATATTCTATTGGGTCTTCAATAGTCAGGATATTTCTTGTGCTTTTATTAAGCATTTTTAAAGTGGCGTAGAGTGTTGTTGTCTTTCCGGACCCCGTAGGCCCACTGATTAGTAATATACCATTGGGTCTTTTTACTCCTTCCATATAATGCCGGAGGTTGGTTTCAGAAAAGCCAACTAACTGAATATCGATTTTAGTCGCATCATTATTTAGCAACCGAAGCACCACCTTTTCTCCGTGCAGCGTAGGTAAAACGGAAACCCTTATATCAAATTTATGGTGATGGTGTTCAAAGAAGATCCTTCCATCTTGTGGTAATCTTTTTTCTGCAATATCCAGGTTTGCAACAATTTTTATTTTATTTATCAGGGATGGATACTGCTTTTTTTCCAGCAGGTAGCGTTGTATCAACATGCCGTCAATCCTTATGCGCACCCTTCCTGTTTCTTCAAAAGATTCTATATGGATATCACTGCTATTAAGCTGCCTTGCCTCGCTGATTAAATGATTTAGAAAGCCGTCAGCTTCCCCAGTATAGTACACGCTTTGGAGTCTGCTGTCTTCTAATTCCTTTTGATAATACTTCTCTAATAATTCCTGAATAATTTCATTACTTTGTTTGCGCAGGGAAATTTTTTTATTGAATAAAACTTCAAGTTCATCAGAAAGACCGGAGTTTTGAGTTGTCTCTTCGGCAAGTATTTCAATTGTGCTATGCGTTACAGAAACAGGTATTATCCTGTAATACCAGGCGGTTTTAGCATTAATAACAGTAAGGAAAGAAGGATCAATCGAATAAGGCGGTTGAGTCATGCTAGGTCAGAAATTTTATTATCCGCAAGTCATCCAGGGGGTTAAGTTTCAGGTAGACGTTTATCAGCATGAATATAAGAAGAAATAGAGCCATGAAACCTGCTAAAGGAACATTTTTTTCGATATAGGTGTTTGCACTTATTAGTTTGGTTAAGATGATGATAAGTACTGATAGGGAAAGGCTTATTATATAAAAAAAAATAAAATATATTGGTGAAAAACAAACAGTAATTGTATAAAACATCAAAATGTCTCCAAGCCCTATTTTAGTGTTTATAATTTTTTTTATTGTTCCGGATTTTAAAGAGAAGTATAATTTAATAAAAAGCAGTTGCAGGGTTACAAAGCCGCAATTTATAGCAATACCGGAAAAATAATCCGTAAGATTAAATGGTTTTAAATAGGAAAGGGTTAAAAAGATCAGGCTAATCGCAGCAAGTGGAAATAATACCCATGAGACCGCCCTGTATTTGTAGTCCTGTAATACAATCGAGCCTAGAACAAATGCTGAAGTTATGAACCCGGCAAAGTACATTAGTCAGGGATGGTTTCGGTTAAATTTTTGTTTTGATCAATTTCCCAAACATTGAAAGTACCATCCCCGTCAAAATCTACTACAGCAGTAGCCCTTGCCCGGAAACCATTGGTAGTAGTTTCAATTATCTCAATCCTGTAATTGGCTTGTCCGCCATTGCTGCTTAAACTTTGTTGTTCAAATGAAATGTCAGATAGCTCGGTTGTATATTTCGATTTTTCGAAAAAAAAGTTTTTTTCCAGCGTATATACATGTGTAAGCTGAATTTTGGCTTCGGTACTTTTAGCCTTTGTAATGAGCGGCATCAGGTTGGGAAGCGCCAATAGGATGAGAATGCCGATAATAATAAGAACCACTAGTACTTCTGTAAGGGTAAATGCTGGAATTTTATTTTGGTTGGGTCTAAGCAACAATGGCATCAGGAGAAATATTTTTTACAAGATAAAGAAAAAATAAGGAGATAAAATTGAGTTTTGAATGAAATATGGCTTTAACCTTATAAAGAGTTAGGTTGCTAGAAAAAAATATGACCAGGATATCTCTCTAGTCACCGCCCAACCTTGCAATTCATCTAATAGCTCTGCAATTGGAAGGACCTCGATTGAAAAGGTCGGGTACTATTGTTTGAACATTCGCAGCTCCGGCAGCAATTCCCGTCCACATTGGTAATATTAAATCATAGCCTGGAATTAGTATAAACATAATGTTGCCCATGCCCAATACCACACTGTTATTCTTTTGCTAAAACCAGGTTCGCCGGTCACCAGTATATAAATAATTTTTGAACTTGTAGACTCCTCTATTAATATCATCCAACTGCTGACCATGATCAAAAACTACATTAAGATCGCGTGGCGGAATCTGCTTAAGCACAAATCGTTTTCCCTGATAAATATTTTTGGACTGGCAACCGGTATCGCGGCCTGCCTGATTATTTTTATTTACGTGCGCCATGAATTAACGTATGATCAGTATAATAAAAACGCGGATAGGATTGCGCGAATCACGGCTACGGTACATGCGCCTGGCTCCGATATTGCAATGGCGCCGGCGCCGGCTTTGCTTTCAACAACCCTGCAAAAAAATTATCCGGAAATTGCGGCTGCTGTTCGTCTCCAAAGAAATACAGAGATCGTTCGCATAAATAATGATTATTTCAAGGAAGAAGATTTTTACTGGACGGATCAGACGGTTTTTACTGTTTTCAGCTTTGATGTAGTGGAGGGTACAGTAACAAATGCATTGGATAGACCGAATACCATTGCGATTACCGCCCGTCTTGCAAAGAAATACTTTGGTAATGGCTCCGCTGTAGGAAAAACGATAGCATGCAATAGTGGTAACAGGCTGGTGACGGCTGTCCTCAAAGACAGGCCGGCTAATTCGGATATCAAAATAGATGCTTTATTGTCTCATGATTATTCAACAATAACAGAGTGGATGGATGGATTTTCCACGTACACATTTGTTTTGTTCAATAAAAAAACAGACACAAAGGCCTTCGGTAAAAAACTGGTCAGCCTGAGTAAAAATTATGTGCAGCCTGAATTAGACAGGGCTGGTGCCGCTAATTATAACACGGAGTTTTTAGTGGAACCATTATCCGACGTGCATTTCAGCCAGGGTAAACACGATGATACACCGAAAGGTAATCGCCAGTATAATTATATATTCTCAATACTGGCGATTTTTATTCTGTTGATTGCCTTGTTAAACTATATCAACCTGTCTACTGCCAAAGCAGCAGAACGGGCAAAAGAAGTGGGCGTTCGTAAAGTAAGTGGTGCTATGGGGTTTCAGCTGATGCAACAATTTCTTTTTGAGTCATTTTTGCTTATTACGATAGCCTGGCTGTTGTCTTTTTTACTGGTATACGTTAGCGTTCCTTTTTTAAATACACTGTTACAAACCACATTGACCATCCAATGGGGTTATATCCTGTTGTTTACGGGAATTATTTTTGTAGCAACCCTTTTACTGGCCGGTTTATATCCGGCATTTGTTTTATCTTCTTTTAACCCGGTACAGGTGTTGAAAGGAACCTGGCGCAACACGGGCAAAGGCATCCGGTTACGTAAAACAATTACCGTTACCCAATTTGCAATTGCCGCCGCACTAATAATGGGCGCAACGGTTATTTACAACCAGATGCAGTTTATAGAAAAAAAGGACCTGGGTTATACCAGCAGCCAGTTAATAAACATAAACCTGCCGCGAGACTCGGCCTATCGTAGTAGTGTAACCGCGTTTGTAAATGCCCTGAGGCAGCAACCGGCTGTAAAAGAAGTGACAATAGGAGGTGGGATGGTTATAGCCGGATTAACAATAGGTACCACTTTTGCGGAAGATAAGGGAAAGAAAAGGGAGGTCATGTGCAACTATTTCCCGGTTGATCCGCACTTTTTGCAAGTATTTAAAGTGACGCTGCTTGAAGGAAGAAACTTGTCTGACAGTTTGGAAACGGACAAGAAAGGGGCTTTCCTGGTGAATGAATCTTTTGTAAAAATGATGGGATGGCAATCAGCTATCGGTAAAGAAATAGACGGATGGGGCCACAAGGGCAAGGTGATTGGTGTGGTGAAAGATTTTTATTACAGATCATTGCATAACCTCGTTGAACCATTGGTAATGGTCTATAACAATGTGCCCACTAATATTACTACTGTAAACATGAGCCCGAAAAACCTGCCAATCCTAAAAAATATATACCAACAATATTTTCCCGCTATACCCATTGATTATTCTTTTTTTGATGAAATAGTCAGCAGGCAATATGAGAAGGACCGTATCACCATGTCGTTATTCAATAAGTTCACCGCGCTGGCTATTTTTATTTCCTGCCTTGGGTTATATGGTTTGGTATCATTGATTGCTATCCACCGGACAAAAGAAATCGGCATCCGGAAAGTATTGGGCGCTTCTTTTCCTGATCTGCTACTGGTGCTATCGAAGGATTTTATAAAACTGGTATTTGTTGCACTGGCAATTGCATTGCCTGTGGCAGGTATATTAATGCATAGATGGCTGCAGTCCTATGCCTATCATGAGCAATTGGCATGGTGGATGTTTTTAGTTCCGGCAGTAATTGTTTTGCTGGTTGCTATAGTTGTAATCAGCAGGCAGGTTCTTAAAACAGCCCTTTCTAATCCGGTGGAAAGTTTAAAAATAGAATAGCGGTTGTTCTTCCTGGATAAAAAGATGGAGCCATTATAGAAAATGGGCTGGCCGGAGCGACGTAGGTATATCTTGCATGGAAAGATGCAAAGGAAAATAACATTTACCGTAAGACGAAGCTGTTTATTTAGAGAAAGCAAATAACTGCAAAGGTTGACCGCAGTTTGGCATAAAAACGTTTTTCAGGTATAAAATACCTTTTATTTATGGATTTGTTGTTTTTATTCATCAGTATCTGCAACGATACCGGTAAAAGCTATTGAATACATATGAAGTCTCATAATAGCATATTCCTGCGTACAGCCCTCATTGCAATTATCTTGTTCATAGCGGGGAAGCTGGTGTTTTTCCGGCTTTTTGGACTGTTTGAACCTGCCATTGATGGAATCCTATTTCAGATTACAGAGCGTCCCGGTAAATTTCCTACTTCACTTTTATTTTCACTGATGATGGCATTTATACCTTTGATGGTAGCATTCATGTGGCAGCTGGGCCCCGTAGTGTCAACCGGCAGAAGAGCAAGTGTTGTTGCAACCATCGTTTTGTTTATGTGCGTTGGAATTTTCGTTCGTCACTACCAGGTAAAGAACTATTTTATCGGCGTTGTGCGGCCCTTCCTCCTGGCAAAAAACCAGCTGCCCATGCAATATCCGATTGACCCGGAAAATTTTGTCTATTATATGTTTGGCGGATGTTGTATCGCGTGCATCCTTTCATTTCTGCTATTCAGCCAAAAAAAATATAGCCAACAGGCACGCAATTAGCCTGGTTAAGGCCTTATAAGGCCCTGCTGTCGATGGGTTTTTTAATCTTCTGGCTGTCAAAATTTATTTTCTGGTCTGAATATTTTTTTTACCTTAGTTATGTAAACGTTTTCAAAAACTGATTGCTGTGCGTGCTCCAAAAGATATTGCCAACCTTAAATCCGTAGCTGAACTGGCGGGTGTTTCCATAGCCACGGTCTCCAGGGTGCTAAATGGCGACCCGGTAGTGAGATTAGAAACCAGGACAGCCGTGCAACGTGCTATCCAGACCTCCGGGTACCGCCCAAACCGGGTAGCACAGAGGCTCCGCTCCACTTCACGAACCAATAAATTGATAGGGCTGCTGATACCAGATATCCAGAATCCCTTTTATGTAGATGTGATCCGCGGCATAGAAGAATCGGCCTATAGTCACCGCTCGGCAGTGCTAATTGGCAATTTTTCGCAGGATGCATCCCGGGAAAAAATGTACATACACATTCTCAAATCAGAGTCGGTAGACGGTTTTATTGTTGCGCCGCACGACGGGCACGACCGGTATGTAGAAGAGCTCATTAATGAGGGTTACCCGGTTGTATGTATAGACCGCGGCCTGAGCAATCTCAGCACCGATGTGGTGAAATCGGACAATGAAAAAGGGGCTTTTGGTGCCGTAGAACACCTGATACGACTGGGTCATCGACGCATTGCCCATATTACCGGCGACCCTGCCATACCCACTACCCAGGAACGCATTGAAGGCTATCTGGGCGCACTGCGCAAACACGGAATACCGATAGATGAAACGCTTATTTCCGGGAGAGCTTCCGATTTCAAAAGCGGGTTCGACATCACCCGCCACCTGTTGGATCTGCCCAACCCACCACAGGCCATCTTTACTGGCAATAACCTGCTCACACTGGGCTCGCTGGAGATGATTCACTCCCGCGATCTGAAAATCCCTGAAAACATTGCCATTCTTGGTTTCGATGATATGTACTGGGCGGCCTCTCTTAATCCGGCGCTCAGTGCAGTCCGCCAGCAGGGCTTTGAAATAGGCAGAAGGGCTACTGAATTGCTTTATCAGCGTATTAAGGATCCTAACCGGGTGCCCGCCGAGGTAATTATCCGTACCGAACTAATGGTGAGGCGCTCCTGCGGTTTTCGTCCACCCGATAGTACTTAAATTATTAATATGTAAACGTTTTCAGTAAAAATGTAAACGTTTACAAATAAGATGCAGATTATCAACGAGTAACAAAATATAAACAATCGCTGTATGAAAAAGAAACCCATTCTTAACTGCTTTTTAGCCCTCCTCAGCTGCCTATGCTGTTCAGCGCTGATTGCCCAAAAAAATACTGTTACGGGCAAAATAACCAACCAGTCAGACGGCCAGCCTTTGGCAGGCGCTACTGTTTCCGTTAAAGGAACTACTGCATCTGTAATAACGGCTGCAAATGGTGAATTCAAAATTGATGTTGACGGCGCCGCCACCATACTGGTAATTTCCTATGTAGGCTATGGAACCCAGGAAATAGCAGTCGGCAAAAAAAACACGGTCAATGTACAACTCAGCAATTCCGCGTCTAACCTGGATGACGTGGTAGTGGTGGGTTACGGCACCACCAAAAGACGTGATCTTACAGGAGCCGTTGTATCCATAAAAAGCAAGGAAATCACGGCCCGGCCAGGTCCCAACCCAATGGAATCACTGCAGGGAAGGGTTGCCGGCCTGGATATTACCCGAACATCGGGGCAGCCGGGCGCCGGACTTACCATGCAATTGCGTGGTACCCGCTCCTTTACTGCCAGTGGCAATCCATTGTTTATCATTAACGGCCTGCCGGGAGATTATGCAACATTAAATCCTTACGATATTGAATCCATCGAAGTGCTGAAAGACGCTTCATCCACTGCAGTATATGGCTCAGCAGGATCCAATGGCGTAATTATCATTACAACAAAAAGTGCTAAAGCAGGAAAGTTAAGCATCGACTTCAATACATATTATGGTTACAATGGCTGGTCCACTACTCCAAAAATGCGTACCGGAAATACCTACCTGAATACCAAACGCGATGCATACAAATATTTGTGGGACGCCAGTGCCGGTAAATGGACTACAACCGGCGCACTTTGGCAATCAGCATCAGATGATGAAAAAATATTTGGTACCGCAAGGTATGCAACCTATCAGAAGGGCGGTTTTGTAGACTGGGCAGATCTATTCCTCCGCAAAAATGCCGGCACGCAGAATTACAGTTTAAGCGTAGCCGGGGGAAATGATAAAACCAAAGGATATATATCATTCAACTATACAGATGAAAATGGTCAGTATAGGGGAGATCAGTATAAACTCTTTTCAACCACCATGCGCATAGATCACCAGGCAAGAAAATGGATTTCCATCGGAAGCACCCTGCAGGCATCTTATGTAGACAGGAATAAAGCCCAGGATAAATTAGAAAACGTTCTGGTAACCGATCCGCTTGTTAAACCTTATAAAGACGATGGCACACTGAACCCCGATCTTGGAAACAACGTATATAACCTTCTTCTTGACTACCAGCCAGGTGTATACGGAAATGTAGATAATAACCTGAAGCTGTTTATAAACCCTTATGTAGAAATTAAGCCAATAAAAGGACTCAGTATTTTATCAAGATTGGGAACCCAGCTTAGTTTTTCAAATTCTTACCGGTTCGATGGTATTGGTTCCGTAAGCTATACCTACGCAAATGCCGGTATTGCCAAAGCAGAGGTAAAACAAAACCGCACCATGGGCTACCAATGGGAAAACATTCTGCGGTACAATTTTCAGTTAAAGGAACACGATTTTACATTTACAGGGGTTAGTTCGTGGTATTATATCAATAACAATAACACCACTATGAACCAAAGTAATATTGTCTCCAACAATTTTAAGTGGTACAAATTTACCGGTGATGCAAACACGATAGCCACATCGACCTTTAATATGAACAAAACGTTCGGTCTGCTGGCACGTATTAACTACTCCTGGTTGGGTAAATACCTTCTTTCCGCTTCTGTGCGCCGCGACGGATCTTCGGTTTTATATTCTGACAACCGCTGGGATAATTTTCCGGCAGCATCGGCCGGATGGAGAATCTCTGAAGAGCACTTTATGGCCGGCACCAGGAACTGGCTGGACAACCTGAAACTCCGGGTAGGTTGGGGTGTCACAGGGTCGGCTAAAATTGATCCGTACAGTTCTGTTGCAATTGTGGAAAGCGCCAATACATCGCTGGGTGGTATAGCGCAGGCTATTTTCCGCAATTCACAGTTCATCACTAACCCGCTGTTGGGATGGGAGAAATCTCATAACACAAATATTGGTCTGGACGCCGGGTTGTTTAAGAACCGGATTGATATGGCCCTGGAGTATTATATCACAAAAACGGATGGTGTAATTTATAGTGTTGTCTCTCCCATCATTTATGGCACTTACAGGCCGGGCACGCAATATCAAACCAACCTGAATGTATGCCAAACCAGGAACAGGGGCCTGGAGCTTACATTGAATACGCGGAATATAATAAAGAAAAATTTTGAGTGGAGCTCGTCCATTGCTTTTTCTAATAACAAAGAAGAAATTCTCAGGCTGACCAGCGGCCTTGCAAATAATATTGCCAACGGCCCCAATAATATCTATACGCTTACCATTGGTGAACCGGTAAACTCATTCCGTAATTACAAACTGGATGGCGTTTGGCAGATTGGAGAAGAATCAGATGCAGCGGTATTCGGAAAAATTCCGGGTGATCTGAAAGTAAATGTACCGGGAATGACAAGGGTAGCTACCGGCGTATACATGAAACAAGCTGCCAGCGGTACAAAAACATACTATTATAATAATCTTGCCGAAGCACAGAAAATAGATCCTTCGCTTACTGCTGCCAATTTCAAATATTCATACAGCGCCAACGATTACCAGATTTTGGGGCATGCATCACCCACTTGGTCGCTTGGATTCCAAAACACATTTCAATACAAGGGATTTGATCTAACCATCTATACCTATGCAAGGTGGGGCCAGATGATCAATTACAATATGCTGGGGTGGTACCAGCCCAATGGATTTGCCACCAATGCAAGCCCTTCCAGAACAATTCCCGAATATTTTAATTACTGGACACCCGAAAATCCATCAAATGATTTCCCGGTAATGAATTACCAGTACTCAGCGTCAACACTCACCGGGTTTAGCGGGTTGACTTATGTAGACGGTTCGTTTGTTAAGATTAAAAATATCACGCTTGGCTACGTTTTACCTGCCAGGTTATTAGGGAAATTGTCTATGCAGCGTTTGCGTTTGTATGGAACCGTTACCAACCCATTGATAATTGCAAAAAGTCCGCTGATAAAGAATTATGACCCCGAAATGGGTGGCGAACTCGGTTATCCACTAACCAAACAAGTGGTACTGGGCCTGAATGTGACATTTTAATTGTTAAGACAAAAAAAGAAATTCATGAAAAAGATATTATATACATGTACAGTAATACTGTCTATTGGATGTTGCATTTCATCCTGCAGTCTGCAGGAATATAACCCCGTTTCTTTATCGGAAGAAAGTGCAGTAAGAACTTTTGACGGGTGGAAAGCGTATCAGTCGAACTGTTATACGGGGCTTTGGGGATCTCTTATCGGCCTGCAGTATGGAATTGTTTCAGAGGCCGGAACCGATTTGTGGACCTTCCCTTACAATAATCACAATCAATACAAGGATGTATTGGCATACGAAGAATTCACCAACAGCTCCGGTGTGGTGAGAAATGTATGGGATTTTGGATGGGGTTCAATAAAGGACTGCAACAAAACCATTGAACTTTCTACCAAATTAATAAACGGCAATCCGGATGATGTTAAAATACTGGTAGCGGAAGCCCAGCTTCTCAGGGGCTATTACTATTCTGTATTGGTGGCCCAGTATGGTAATGTTCCATTAATAACCGTAGACGACCCTGTAAAAAACTTAAGTCCCAAAAGAAACAGCGTTCCCGAAATCTATGCCCAAATCATTTCCGATTTACGATCTGCTTTTCAGGCGCTGCCTGTAACACCTTTTGAAGGAAATCCTCAACGCGTTACAAAAAAATCCGCACTGGGTCTTCTTGCGCGGGTATATGCGCAGGGCGCGGGAGAGAACCTGAGTGAAGGTGGAAAAACATATTGGGTGCGGGCCAAAGAGGTGGCAGACAGCTTAATCAACAATATGGGTGCATACAATGCTGTTCTGTACGATGATTTTTCAAAAGTTTTTTCTGCTGCCAATAACAGGAATAATGCCGAAGCATTGTTTACTGCCTATGGGCTCAATCCTTATAATCCATCGTATGATTATTTTACCGGCGCCGGCAAACCCAACCTCTACCTTCATTATTATCCCAAATTTGATGATGCATTCGGTACTGCAGATGTCTTTAAAAGAAGCGTCAACGCAAATACGTCAAACGCTTATTACGGTCGGCTTAACCAACAGTTTATTGCACCTACCAAATACCTGGTTAACTGCTTTAATGCAAAATTCGATAAAAGGTGGGAAGGCACATTTGTTACAGCATTCACCAACTACTCGGGTGTGCAGGCAATCAGCAGTCTTGGGTCTGGTGTTCCCGCTCCTGCAAACGTAACGTACGCCGCGGCAACCGTTACGCTTACGGCAGCTATGTGCACCAAATATGGCATTGACGCTTCTCATGTGGGTGAAAAGATTTATCCTTATGCAGATGTAAACGCGCGCAATGCATCTCCGAATGCTACCTGGCAGTATATTCCCATGGTATGGGATAAAGGTGTTTATACAGGGGCAACATCGGCTTTGAAAATGGTGTCAAATGCCAATGAACATCCTTATCCGCTGGCGGCAGATGAAGACAGGTTTTTTGCATACCTGAGCAAGGATCCGCTTAGCGCAACAGAAAAGAAAGCACGCAGATATATAACCGTAAATATTGATGATTTATTCGATCCGTCGGACCCAACAGGAAGTACCTACAAAAGCGTTACATCAACAAACGGTTTCACGCCTTCTTCCATTGCCAATCTCTTTCCTGCCATGAGTAAGTTTAACCACAACTTCGATGGAGGATGGTTGGGTGGCAACTTTCAGCAAAAGCTGGGGAATATTATGATTATGCGTACCGCCGAGGTTTATCTGATTGCTGCTGAGGCTACGCTGAAGGCTAATGGCGACGGCGCCGCTGCTGCAAAATACCTGAATGAATTACGCAAACGCGCCTGCCGCAATATTGCCGACTTTAATGTGGGTACGGGCATGCAATTAGGAACAGCTACCATGAACGATGTGTTTGATGAATATGCCCGCGAACTTTGCGGTGAGTTTAGTCGCTGGGCCCTGTTGAAACGCCAAAAAGCATTTGAAACGCGGCTACAGACGTACAATAAAACTGCATTTATGAATTTTGTGCCGGCTAAACATTACAACCGCCCAATTCCATTCAACTTCCTGAATCAAATTAATAATGCAGACGAATTTGGAACCAATGGTTATTAATGATCATAGCGATGATGGTATCAACATAACTGAAATATAATAGTATGGTAAAAATAAAACGCAGCGAATAATTGTAATGACACAACAACCTCCACTCACAATATATTTTCCGGGCAAGCTGGTCTTTGGAAACGGCGTGCTGCAACAACTCAATGAGGATCTGCTGCGCTGGCAACCACAGCGCGTGCTGGTACTGACCATTTCGCCCTTACTGCCGGCCATTGCGGCGTTGTTGTCTTTTTTGGAAAGCGAACGGGTGCAGGTTATGACGGATACTTCTATTAACAATGAGCCGGGCTTTGCAGATTTTGAAAGGCTATTGGTCAGAGCGGCGCCATTCAACCCCGATGTGGTGGTGGGTATTGGCGGCGGAAGTGTGCTCGACATGGCCAAGCTGCTGGCAGCCCAAATTGGTAATGAACAATTGCTCAGGGATTATGTTGGCATCGGGTTGCTGAAGCATCGCCCCAAAAAACTAGTTTGCATACCTGCTACCTCGGGTACCGGCAGCGAAGTTTCTCCCAATGCCATCCTGGTAGATGAGGCAGACAACCAGAAAAAGGGAATCATCAGTCCCTATCTTGTACCCGATGCGGTGTATGTAGATCCACTGCTCACGCTTTCATTGCCGGCATCCATTACCGCAGCCACGGGCATTGATGCGCTCACCCATTGTCTTGAGGCATATACTAACAAATATGCACAACCGTTTATTGATATGTATGCACTGGAAGGCATTCGCCTCATTGCCGCTAATATTGAAACCGCCGTTAAAGATGGAAAAGATCTAACGGCACGCTCCAGGGTGGCCATGGGCAGCCTGCTGGGTGGCTTTTGCCTCGGGCCGGTAAATACGGCCGGGGTTCATGCACTTTCTTATCCATTAGGAAGTATGTTTCACCTGGCACATGGGCTTTCCAATGCCCTGTTGCTGCCTTATGTGATGGAATACAATATTCCCGCCGCGCCGGAACGGTATGCTGCAGTGGCTGAAGCGCTGGGTTGTACACGAACCGGCAATGCAACGGCCGATGCAAAACAAGGGGTTTTGCGCATTAAATCAATCATTTCAGCATGCGGATTACCGGCTACCTTGCAACAGGTAAATGTGCCGGCCGATGCGCTGGCAGGAATGGCAAGGGATGCAATGAAGATTCAACGGCTGCTGCAAAACAATCCCCGGCCAATTGCCGAAGCAGACGCACTGGCCATTTATCAATCAGCTTATTTATGAAAGTGTATCATACTTACGGAGGCATTATAGTGCCGGTAATAACCCCGCTGAAAGCAGACCTGCAGTTAGACGAATCAGGCCTGGCGCGGATCTTTGCATCGCTGGCGGCTGAAGCAGCCCATCCGTTTATACTGGGCACCACCGGTGAATGCGCCTCTTTCAGCCGCGCATTTAAACAACATTTTATCAGGAAGGCAACTGCACTCAAACCTGCCGGCGGCAAACTGTACGTGGGTATTTCTTCTAACTGTTTTACTGAATCGGTGGAGTTGGCCAAACTTGCGTTTGATAAAGGCGCAGATGCCGTAGCTGCCACATTGCCTGCATACTACCCGCTTACACCAGGCGAAATGGAAAAATATTTTGAATCACTTGCCAACGCCGTTGCAGGACCGCTGATCATCTATAATATTCCCGCCACCGTGCATATGAGCATTCCGCTTGATACCATAGACAGGCTGAGCAAACATCCCGGCATTGTAGCCACCAAAGATTCTGAGCGTAGCCAGGAACGGCTGGAACAATCGTTGTTGCGCTGGAAAGATCGCCATGATTTTGTACACCTGCTGGGTTGGGCAGCACAATCTGCCTTTGCATTGCAGCATGGCAGCGCAGGTCTGGTACCCAGTACAGCCAACCTGGTGCCCGGTATTTACCGTGCTTTGCTGCAGGCGTCCATTAAAGGAGATGCCGCTTCAGCAGCTGCTATGCAATTGTTGTCGGACCGTTTTGGCAATTTGTACCAGCAGGGCAAAACGCTTGGGCAGTCGTTGGGTGTGCTGAAATGGCTCATGAAACGGCAGGGCATTTGCGAAGCTGTAATGATGCCGCCCCTGCAGCAGCTTACTGAACAGGATGCTCAGCCTGTCCTGGAAGAATGGAACCGCCTTAATGAAGAAATGACTACAGCAATAACATACATTAATGAAAAATAAACCGGTTATAGCAATCACCATGGGCGACCCGGCCAGCATTGGCCCCGAGATTGCCGTGAAAGCACTGAAAGAAAAAAAGATCCACGCCATCTGCCAGCCATTGATTGCAGGCGATGCATCCGTATTTGAACAAATTGTTTCGTTGCTGCAACTGGATGTAGCAATAAATGCTATCAGCAGTCCCGGCCAGGCGAAGTTCCGGCCCGGCACCATTGATGTACTCGACTTACAAAATACAGCTGCTGGCGAAATAAGATTTGGCGAGATCAGCGCTGCGGCAGGCCACGCCAGTTTTGAAGCGGTTCGCAAAGTGATTGAACTGGCAATGGCCGGTGAGGTAGATGCTACAGTAACAGGGCCCATTAATAAAAAGTCGATCAACGAAGCCGGCTATCATTTTGCCGGCCATACCGAGATCTATGCACATTTCACCGGCACTAAAAAATATGCCATGCTGCTGGTGGAAGATAATATGAAAGTAATACATGTTAGTACGCATGTGTCTTTGCGGCAGGCCTGCGACCTGGTAAAAAAAGATCGCATCATACAGGTAATAGAATTGCTGCAGCAGGGCATGCAGCAACTGGGTGAAACCAATCTGAAGATCGGTGTTGCCGGGTTGAATCCGCATGCCGGCGACAATGGGTTGTTTGGTACCGAAGATGAACAGGAAATTATGCCCGCGGTTGCCGAAGCGCGTTTACTGGGCTATGATGTGGAAGGGCCCGTACCCCCGGATACGCTTTTTGCCAAAGCCAGCACCGGCGCTTATGGTGGCGTAGTGGCCATGTACCATGACCAGGGACATATCCCTTTTAAACTGGCTGGCTTTAAATGGAATGCCGAAAAAAAACAAATGGACAGCGTAAAAGGAGTAAACATTACCATGGGACTGCCCATCATCCGCACATCGGTAGACCATGGAACGGCTTTTGAGATCGCCGGTAAGGGAATCGCCAGCCACGATGCCATGGTGCTGGCCATTGAAAGTGCAGTACAACTCGCCAAATACCGTAACAATGCATAGACCCATCGCCATTATAGCAGACGATTTTACAGGAGCCGCTGAAATTGCAGGGATAAGCATGCGCTATGGACTAACAGCCGAAGTGTTCAATCACCGGGTAATGCCGTCAGCTGCTGATATTATAGTGCTCAATACAGACAGCCGATCCATGAACCGTGAAAACGCTTCCATGGCAACCCGGCGCGCAATGGAGCAGCTCAACGCATTAGCGCCGCAATGGATATACAAAAAGACTGATTCGGTCTTGCGCGGATATGTGCTGGATGAATTGCAATTACAGGTGGAACTAACGGGTGCGCACAAGCTATTATTCATCCCGGCCAATCCATCATTGCTGCGCACCATACACGATGGTCAGTACCTGATTGCGGGTCAACCCATATCAGAAACTGCTTTTGCAGGGGATCCCGAGTTTCCGGCAAACCGCTCTTCTGTGCTGGACATGATGGGCGCTACCAATGGGTTGGTGCGCGTACGAAAACACCCGGATGAAATTGGGCATGAAAAAATTGTGGTGGGAGAAGCATCCAGTAAAGCAGACATCGAAGCCTGGGTGATGCGGATAGATGAAACCTGGACGATGGCCGGTGCGGCCGATTTTTTTAACACCCTGCTGGCACGGCAGTTTCAGCAGACACCGGCGGTATCGCCTGCGCTCCAGTTGCCGCAACTGTATCTTTCGGGTACTTCTTATGCTGAACGCAAATCCTGGATCCGCGAAAAAGATCGTCATATAGGTTGTGTATGTTACCTGCCTGTTCCGGCAGTTGTACCAGCAGCATGGATCCTATACCTGCAAAATATGCTTGACCGTCAGCACAAAGCTATCCTGGCCATTGATGAGCATGTTGCCGCAACACTAACGGCGCCGGATATACGTGAATGGTCGGCCTGCGTATTACAAACCGCATTGGAAAAAACAGGTGTAAGCGAAATATTTATTGAGGGCGGATCTACCGCAGCAGCCGTTTTTGAGAAGCTGCAGGTAACGCGGCTTATTGCGGTAGATGAACTAAGCAGGGGGGTAGTGCGGATGCAGGCCGGCGATCGCTTTTTTATAGTTAAACCCGGCAGTTATGCAATGCCGGAACAAATGGAAGCGCTCTACGCTCATCCGGCCCCTTAAAAAATTGCTTATATGAACCGATTACATGCCATTGATTACACTGTCATTCTACTGGTGCTGGCAGCGACGCTTTACCTGGGGTTCCGGTTTGCCAACAGACAGAACAGCACAGAAAATTTTTTCCTGGCCAGGGGTCATTTTCCGTCCTGGGCACTGGGCCTTTCTTTATTATCCACCCTTATCAGCAGTGTTACTTTTTTAGGATACCCGGCCCAGGGATTTACCAGTAACTGGATCCTGCTGGTGCAGGGGTTCATGGTGCCCGTAGTGCTGGCCGGCGCTATCTGGTTTATCGTGCCTTTGTACCGCCGGGTAATTGGCCTCAGCACATACGAGTATTTTGAAAAACGCTTTGGTGTATTCTCACGCTACTATAGCTCATCATCCTTTTTATTGCGGCAGTTTGCGGGCATGGGAACAGTACTTTTTTTGATAGCAGCCGCAATCAACAGCATCACCGGGCTCAACGCTTATTATGTGCTGGTATTAGTAGGACTGATACTGGCCCTGGTTAACCTTAAAGGCGGTATGCATGCCGTTATCTGGCTCGATGTGTTCCAGGGATTCATGCTTTTTGCCAGCGGTATTCTTTGCCTGGCCATCCTTTTTACCAGCATCAGGGGTGGGGTGCCCGAAGCACTGAAAGTGGCCAAAGAAACCCAGCATTCCGGGTTTGGACCCTACACCCTGAACCTGTCTCAGCTTACACTTTCGGTGATGATCATCAACGGCGCCTTTTATGCTATACAAAAATATGCCACCGACCAGACCGTGGTGCAGCGCTATCTAACGGCAAGGACAGACCGCTCTGCCATCAGGGCTTCGTTAATGGGTATTTTATTGGCAGTACCGGTTTGGACAATGTTCATGTTTATTGGAACAGGCCTGTTTGTATTGTACAAACAGACCGGTTTACCGGCCGGCATGCGTGCCGAACAGGTTTTCCCCCATTTTATGATCACCCGGTTACCTACGGGTGTGGTGGGTTTTATTATTGCAGCATTGATTTCTGCTGCCATTTGCAGTCTCAGCGCCGACCTTAACGCGCTGGCCGCAGTGGGCGTAGAAGATTATTATAAAAAGATAAAACCTAACCGGCCAGACAGGCAATACCTTTTGGCAGGTAAAGTAATGGTGGTCATTTCCGCAATGATCTCAGTTGGCATTGGGGCCATTTATTTATATACAGGCAGTGAAGGGGTACTTGGTTTGATATTTACCATTTACGCTATATTTTCCGGCGGCGTGGTGGGCATCTTTCTCCTGGGTTTTTGCAGCAGCCGCGCAAACAGGCAGGGCGTGAATATTGGTATCATTGCGTGTATTTTATTTACTGCTTATGCCTTGCTTACTTCTACTCCGGTGGGGACGCAGCATAAAAAATTGTTGGTTGATTTTGGCCGGTACAATTTTACGCATCATAAATTGATGCTGGGTGTATACAGTCATTTAATTGTGCTGGGAGTAGGCTACCTGGCCAGTCTTTTTTTTCCAAAACCCACGCTGGAGCCGAACCTGGTATATAGCAGGCACGCAGCTGTGCAGGCATAAAAAATCACTATTGTATGGATAGAATTACTGCCCACTATTATATTGAAACCCCGTATGAACCCGCAGCTGCTGCGGAAGTGCTGGCCGGCGAACAATCGTCGGGCACCTTTGTAGCCGTGCCCGGCGAAACGGCCGATATCAGGGAGCAATTCAGGGCCCGTGTGGAATCGGTGCAATATTTGGAAACGGTAAGCACGCCTGCAATACCCGGTGCAGAAAGTGCAAAAGGTAAATACCATCGCGCTATAGTGCGGGTATCATGGAATACCGGCAATTTTGGATACAACCTTCCGGTACTTACCTCCACACTGCAGGGTAATCTCTATGAAATAAGACAGTTTACCGGGCTGAAATTAATGGACATTGATTTTCCAGCGAGTTATACTTCGCACTTTCGCGGACCTGCATTTGGTATCGGGGGAACGCGCAAATTGACGGGTGTTGATCACCGGCCCATGATTGGAACAATTATCAAACCGTCTGTCGGCCTCACGCCTGAAGCTACGGCCGGTATGGTAAATACGCTGGCCGCGGCGGGGCTCGACTTTGTAAAAGATGATGAGTTACTTTCTTCGTCGGCCAATTCTTCTTTTGAAGCAAGGGCAACTGCAGTGATGGAAGTGGTGAACCGATACGCAGATAAAACGGGCAGGAAAATGATGTATGCCTGTAACATCAGCGGCGAAATGGATGATATGTTGCGGCGTTACGAATTGCTGGTGAAACTTGGCTGCACCTCCGCAATGATCAGTATCAATAGTACGGGTATGGCAGCGGTTCAAAAAATTACAGGTCTTGGACAACTATCCATTCATGCCCACCGCAATGGATGGGGTATGCTTACAAGGCATCCTTTATTGGGTATTGATTTCAATGCTTATCAGAAAATATGGCGGCTGGCAGGTGTAGACCAGTTGCACGTGAACGGTATTCAAAATAAATTTTGGGAAACAGATGATAGCGTAGTACAATCTATGGAAGCATGCCTGAAACCCCTGAACAATCTGCAACCATTACTGCCGGTAGTATCTTCCGGGCAATGGGGCGGGCAGGCTTTCGAGACCTGGCGGCGCACCAAAACCACCGACCTTTTATATATGGCCGGAGGAGGTATCATGGGGCATCCGGGCGGTGCACCGCAGGGTGTGCTGGCAATACAACAGGCATGGACAGCCGCAGTAGACGGGCTAACGCCTGAGCAGGCAGCGGAGAAATACCCGGCATTTAAACAATCCGTGCAGGCATTCGGAACAAAACACTAACATAGTAATTGTAATAAATCAATCCGCTAAAAAAATAACCATTCAGCATTGAGTAACCAACAGCGCAATATCTTACTGGCGTATTATGGAGACGACTTCACCGGCAGCACGGACGCACTGGAATGTTTATGCCGTGCCGGCGCATCGGCCGTGTTGTTTACTGAACCACCGGATGCGGCTACCCTGGCAAAGTTTCCGCAACTGGATGCCTTTGGCGTATCGGGTAATACCCGTGCATTGCGGCCCGATACCATGCAGCAAGTGCTGGAACCCGCTTTTACAAAAATGAAATCAACCGGTGCGCGGCATGTTCATTATAAAACCTGCAGCACGTTTGATTCTTCTCCCATAATAGGCAGTATCGGCAGGGCCATAGATTGCGGCCTGGCCATTTTCAATAACCGGTATACACCAATAGTGGGCGGTGCGCCTGCGCTTGGCCGTTATTGCGCTTTCGGTAACCTGTTTGCAAGAATGGGTATCGGCAGTACAGGGGCGGTATACCGGCTGGACAGACATCCTTCCATGAGCCAGCATCCCGTAACACCGGCACACGAAAGCGATCTTCGGTTGCACCTCGCCGAACAGACCCGTGAGCGCATCGGATTAATAGACCTGGTAAAACAAAAACAACCGGTGCCACAATGGCTGGCCGGATCAGATGAACGCATACTGTTACTGGATGCCATGGAAGAAACGGATTTACTGCGCATCGGTGAATGGCTGGATGCATTGGCGGGCAATGATTGCCAGTTTTCAGTGGGCCCTTCTTCTATTGACATGGCACTGGGCGCTTACTGGAACCAGCAAGGTAAATGGAAGCCGCGCAATGAATGGCCGCCAGTAGAGGAGCAAGGGGCATTGCTGGTGGTATCGGGCAGTTGTTCGCCGGTAACGACGGGCCAGATTGACACCGCCCGGGCACAGGGTTTTTCCTGCATAGCATTGGATCCCGCTGGTCTGTGTAACGGAACGGTTGACGCATTGCCGGAGTTACCAAGGTTGTTGCAGGGCTTGTGCGCCGGTGAAAAACTATTGGTGCATACGGGCCAACGGCAGGCAACATTGCTGCCATCAGACCAACTGGGCGAAGCGTTGGGCCGGCTGATAAAATATTGCACAGTGCAAACGGGACTGCGAAAATTGGTATTGTCTGGTGGCGACACCAGCAGTTATGCAGCGCGGGCCATGGGCATTGACGCAGTAGAAATGATAGCCCCGCTGGTGATTGGCGCACCCTGGTGCCGTGCCCATTCAGGCAATCCGGTTATCAATGGCATGCTGGTTAATTTTAAAGGCGGACAAGTTGGCGGCCCCGACTATTTTATAAAGGCCGCCGGTTAAGACATCAATAAAGAATTATCATGAAAAATAAAACACTCGCACTCATCCACACATCGGCCACACTGGTACCGGTATTTGCAGAGCTTTGCAATACTTACCTGCCGGGCATCAATACATTTAATATAGTAGATGATAGTCTTATCAAAAATACCATCCGCGAAGGAATGCTTACGCCAGCCACTGCAAGACGAGTGGTTAACTATGCTGATTCGGCGCAGGATGCAGGCGCGGATTTTATTTTGTATACCTGTTCATCAATAGGCGCGGCCGTAGAAACTGCCGCTACGCTCACCACGGTGCCGGTTTTGCGCGTAGATCAGCCAATGGCTGATCAGGCGGTGCAAACGGGCAGGCGCATTGGCGTAATTGCAACTTTGTCTACCACACTTCAACCAACGGCCAACCTGGTGCAGCGACGTGCAGCGGCAGCCGGTAAAGAAATTGATATGGTATTGCATTTGTGCGATGGCGCTTTTGATGCACTCATGAAAGGTGATGCAGCCACCCATGATGCCGCTGTGAAAAAGGGGTTGCAACAATTAATGCAGCAATGCGATGTAATTGTTTTAGCGCAGGCATCTATGGCAAGGGTGGTGGGTCAGTTGTCCGATGCAGACAAAAAAATACCCGTGCTGGCCAGTCCTCCTATCGCAATTCAATACCTGGCAGGATTACTACTTAAGAATGCATGATGCCTAAAACACCCGTTATCATAGCAATTGTCTGCCTGCTGGTTTCGGCGCTCTCGCTGGCATTGCTGGCGGTATCGGCAATACCGGGCAGCCTCCTTCCTTTGTTGGCATTGTTGGGCATGCTGGGTCTCACACTTGCGCTTGGCAATATACCCGCGTTGAAGGGATATCAATATACGGGATGGATTGTTGCTGCAGTGATCGCCGGTTTGCTGTTTCCACAATGGTTTCAGCAATGGGGTAATGTAAACCTGCGCGATAAGACACTCATCCTTGTCATCATTCAGGTAGTCATGTTTGGGATGGGCACGCACATGCGGTTGCAGGACTTCAATAACCTGGCCAGTACAGGCAAGGGCGTGCTTGTAGGATTACTATGTCATTTTAGTATTATGCCACTGATGGGTTGGTTACTGACGCGCATTTTTCATTTTGAACCCGAGATAGCGGCGGGCATTATCCTGATTGGCAGTTGCAGCAGCGGGCTGGCGTCTAACGTTATGGTATACCTTGCCAGGGCTAACCTGGCACTGTCTGTAATTGTAACGGCAATGGCCACTATGGCAGCACCTTTTTGCACGCCTTTGCTGATGAAGTTGCTGGCCGGCGAGCTTATACAAATCCGGTTTTTTGATATGATGATGGAAATCATTAAGATTGTCATTGTTCCCATTGGTGCAGCTTTATTGCACGATTATTTATTGCATGCACGTGCAACATACAGGTACCGGATAACGATGCTGGCATTTGTTTGTGCAGGTGTAATACTATTATGGCTTGTCTGGCTGAAGGCATATTTTACCATTCGCTTATTGCCGGCCGGTACAGAATTATTTCAGTTGACAGAACTTCTTGTGTATATATCGGGTGCGGTGATAGCCGGTACAGTATACAATTATTTATACAGGAAGATACCTTCGGTTACGCGGGTGATGCCTTTGCTGTCAATGGCGGGCATTATTTATTTTACTACGGTAACAACAGCTGCGGGCCGCGACAACCTGATGAAAGTTGGTTTACTGTTGTTCCTGGCATCGGTGATACACAATGCTGCCGGCTATTTCTTTGGTTTTTGGTTTAGCCGGTTTTTGGGAATGGACCGGCAGAGCAGCCGCACCATAGCTTTTGAAGTGGGTTTGCAAAATGGAGGAATGGCAAGCGGGCTGGCAGGTGCCATGGGCAAACTGGGCACGGTAGGTTTACCGGCAGCGGTGTTTAGTCCGTGGATGAATATCACCGGTAGCCTGTTGGCCAATTACTGGCGGCGTCGCCCGGTAGAATCGCCCGCTGAAGAGAAGGCAAGTGCAGCAGCATCGGATGTTGAGAAAGATGCAGTGCCAATGCCCGGCAGCAATGTTCAATAAAGATCTGCATGCGGTTTTCCGATTTAGCTATCCAACGTTTGCTCCGCGTTTCTCTTTGCATAATGGCAGGCTACAAATACTCAAAGGCCTGAGCCATTAAGTCCTGTTCACTGGCAGGAATCTTATAAGTTTTTGCAACCTTTTGCCATTTGTTTGCTGCTTGCTGTACTTTAGAAATGATTGTAGTTGCTTTATTTGCGGAGACCCTGAAATATTTTGCCACTGAACTTGCCAGACCAAAGTCCAGAGCGTTATCCGTCTCAGAAATATTTAGTGTCAATCCCCTTCCGTGATAAACAGGATTAACATCAAAGGCCGGAGAAAGTATCCATCCCTGGGGAGTGAGTAAAAAGCCATGGTTACGAAGATGATCATCTGTATTTTTCACCGATATATTAAAAACGATTCGTCGCCATAGTTCTTCCAGATCGTTTTTGACGTTTGCGCCATTTTGCATGATGAATTCAGCCAGGTTAAGATAGGAAATGCCTTCGGCTCCGTCTGAATAGCCAAGCAATGTCATAGCAGATGCGAAGTGAATACGGCCATTATCCCTGGCTCTGTCAAATCTTTTAGAAAGAAAAGTATGATGTTTACTATTAAATTTCTTTACCTGGCCATCAGCAATGTTCAGACCTGCTTCTTTAGCAAGTACATTAACAACCATTTCCCAGCCGCCTATATCAACCTGGTCATTCCCACTGGGAAATTTTGCTATCCACAAATAATCTTTTGCATCAACTACACTTGCTTTCGGTCGTGCTCCGCCAAGCGATGCACCAGGAGCCATAAGCATATTGAGCCACTTCAATGATTCCTCATCTGTCAACACATCTTTTTCCAATTGCAAACTTGCAAATTCAAGTTCCCGCAATGATGTCCACGGAGGCGATGCAAGGCTTGCGTTATCATGTAAGAATGGGCCATTTGTTTCTTTTTTAAATCTTAGAGCGCCCATCCGGTGTGTATCAAATACGCCAAGCAGATAGTCTTCTTCAAAAAGTGTCTTTGCCTTTCTGGATTCCATTCTTGCATTAATGGCTTCTCTTCTTACCATTAAAACCCGTCCCCATCTATCAGGTGATGAATTGAGAAAAATACCAAAATTCTTTTTTCCGGCTGAAAGGTATTGAGTGCCCGCGAAAAGTTGCAGATCGGGGTCTAAGGTTTGAGCCAGCCCTCTATTCAACCATGCTTTGTCATAATCGAATGAGTAAATCTCCCGCCCCCTGGTATGGGCAACCGAGAGCGTTCCCATCAAAGCGAAACCTTCTAATTCTCTCCAGTCGGCGTAAACTAAAATGTTCATTGCAATTTATTTTTTTCTGGGGCCTCTTTTTTTAATTTCCAGATCTGCATCCTGTAATCTCCGGCCGAGTTCATCATCGGTAGCCACCCGCAGCAGGTCTTTTTCAAGGCCAAGGATAAATAAGACTTGTGTATAGGCGCCGATTGTAACGTTGTGCATCCCTTTCTCTATCTGCCATAAAGTGGTTCGGCTAATATTAGCCCGTTCACAAACTTGTTCGGTGGTTAACTTTCTTCGTAACCGGGCCAGCTTTATATTTCCTCCTAATTCAAATAAAATCTTCTCTAACTTAGGAGTAAGGGTTATTGTTCTGTTCTCCATAATGTTCGTTATAATGAACAAATATAGGCTAAAATGTTCACTATAGCAAACATTAATATCGGATGACGTTATGCTTTGAAATAGAGGCTTTAAACTCATCCCATGAGGCTGAGTTTATTGTTAATAAACGATATGACATTGCTAATCTATCAGTAGCTTCCGCAAATCACTGTCTTTCAACGCAACACATTGAATGCTCTGTCCACCAATGATAAAATGATTTTTCAGGCTGTCATTTGGACCGTTCCGGCCTGTATTTGCCCGTTCCGGCTGACTTGACATCTTCCGGTCATTCTTAATGAATAATTTTGCGTATGGCAAAACATTTACCCATTAAAAGTTTAGTCCGTCTCAATTTGTTATTATCAGTTGTTATCGGTGGTACCGTATTTCTATTTCTTCATCTTGATTTATACCAGCATTATTCATTTTTATTTGCGGGAATGACTTCGTCGATCTTTGCTTTGATTGGCTTTGCCAATATTGGCATTCTAATCATATTGAGCAAAAGAGATGGCGTTAACCCCAAAAAGTTCAACCAATATCGTTACTTCTTTACTTATCTTTTCAGTGCAACCGCGTATTTTTCACTTTGGCCCGTTTTTGCAGCGTACTCTGACCGCAGGTATTCTATGTTTGACCCGGATTTAGTAGCAACATTTCTTATCTCAAGTATATTGGTCAATACCCTGATAATCATTTCACAAAATTTTGTTCTCCTTCAGCATGAAAAAACCAGGGCTGATGCAGAATTATCCAGTTTGAAAATGGCCCATTCTGAAGCAACCAACCTGCTGCTGACGCAACAGATACATCCCCACTTCCTTTTCAATGCGTTAAATATGTTAAAGTCTCTGTACCGCCGCGATCATGACGCCGGAGACAGTTATATGGTTCACCTCGCGAACTTTTTACGTGCTTCTATTTCTATCAATGCCTCAGGTGTATCAAAGCTGGATGAAGAACTAACACTGCTCAGGGATTACCTCGAGATGCAGAAAATTAGATTTGGCGCGGCTTTGGTTTGTACGATTGATGTACCTGAAGATAGTCTGAGAAACTTTTATATGCCTACTTTTTCCCTGCAACCATTACTTGAAAATGCCCTTAAGCACAATGAACTTACAGAAGAGATGCCGCTTACTGTTATGATTTACCAGGAGGGGGATCGGATTATAGTATCTAATACGCTGCGAAAGAAAAAACAAAGGGAGTCATCGACAAATAAAGGTCTTGCCAATCTCAGGGAACGCTACAGGCTTTTGTCGTCAGACGAAATCATCATTGACGAATGCCAGGAGCTATTTTTAGTAAGTTTAAAACTATTGACGAATGAATATAGTGATCATAGAGGATGAACGGATGGCGGCCGAGGATCTGGAAAAAAGCCTCCTGCAGCTTTTGGATGATGTTAATATTGTTCAGTTGCATTCGGTAAAGGAGGCGGTGGCTTATTTTACCGGCAGTTCCGCACCCGATATCATCTTTAGTGACATTCAGTTGGGTGATGGTCTCAGCTTTGAAATATTCATTGCGGTACCCCTGGTTGTGCCTGTTATTTTTTGTACTGCCTATAATGAATATGCACTTGATGCTTTCAAAGCTAACGGTATCGATTATATACTTAAACCATATTCCAAACTGACACTTGAAACCGCATTGAAAAAATATGAGCAGCTGAAGAAGGCATTCACCGGGAATGAGGCACAATCCTATAACAATCTTATGCATTTACTCGCGGGAAGGGATATTTCTAAAACAAGCTCTATACTCGTATACAACCAGGACAAAATTATGCCTGTGAAGCTAACCGATATTGCACTTTTTCATTTGGAAAATAACCTGACGCATTTGCTTACATTCTCAGGCAAAATATATTACCCGAACAAAAACCTTGACGAACTGGAGAAGATAACCGGAAATTATTTTTTCAGGGCCAACCGGCAATTCCTGGTTTGCCGGAAGGCCATTGTAGATATCTCCAGCTTTTTTTCACGCAAGCTTTATGTAAATCTTTCGATTTCCTACAAGGAAAAAGTTATTGTCAGCAAGGGAAAGGCCGCCGCCTTTCTTGAATGGTTGGCAAAGGCAGAATAAACGAAATGCTTTTGTTAAAAGCATAGATTATTATTTACCACCCTTCTATGTTTCAATTCCCATAATCAATTCATTGTTGATCTTACTCGCCCACGGACTTATTATCGGCTATCGTTTCACTAAAATTTCACCTGCTGTACGATATAGCGTTCGTGAACGTCTTGCAGTAAAATGTAAGGGGTTATACAAGTAGTCATTTTTTAAATAGCTATATTCCCTTTCCCACCCGAATTTGCCCGCCTCATTTATATTTTGCTTCTTTCTACACTGCCAATCGCTGAGTTTTGCACCGGAAAACGACATCCATGCACATTGGTCGGATTAACAAAAAATAAAACAAAATAAAAAATTATGAAAAAGCTAGTGATCATTTGCTTCGTACTGGTTACAACCCACAGTTTTAGCCAGGGTATTTTGAAAAAGCTGGAATTTGGGCTAAAAGCCGGAACCAATGTCAGCAATTTTACCGATGCAAGTTTTCCCACCGATCCATTGATTGGGTTTCACGGTGGCGCCACAGTCGCGTTTAAAATCACAAACAATTTCTTAATACAGGAAGATTTCTTGTTCTCTATGCAGGGAGCAAAAATCAAAGGGGGTTCGCTTGATGTTCAGGATTTGAAATTGTACTATGTTTCCATTCCAATATTGCTAAAATACAGAACCAATGCAGGTTTTTTTGTGGAAGCAGGTGCACAGACTGGTATGAAAGTAAAAGAAGAGGTGATGGGACAGCAAAACAATGATGTTTTTAAAAAGGTTGATGTGGCGGCTGTCGGTGGAATTGGCTATCAGTCTAAAATCGGGCTTGGTATTGGTGCCAGGTACGTGTATGGTTTGTCAAAGGTGGGCGATTTTAAAACAGCGGAGTTCAACAATGATTTTAAAAATAATATTATCCAGGCAAGCATATTTTATGTTTTTTAGCAACTGCCCGAATTGACCGGAGGCGCCGGCTGCGTGTTGCAGCCGGTGTTTATCGGCTTTCTCATCTTCTTTATCGCATTCTTATTAATTCAAAATAATTGTTTCATGATGATTTATGTATTCAAAACTTCGGTATCGACCAGGAAACATGCAGCAATCTTAAAACCATACCTTGATAAATTATTGAAAAACGCAAAGTGGAATTTTGATCTGGATGACTGCGACAGGATATTAAGAGTGGATACAGCAGAAAATATTACAACGTCATTGCCATGTTTACTTCATGCAATGGATATTACGTGCCAGGAGTTGGAATAACAATATAAAGTAAACACTTATAACCTATACCGGTTTAATACGAATGCCGGGTATATTATTCAAATTGTGTTTGATGAAAGTTATCTTGTTTTTGGTCCTGTAAAATGAGGCGGGTATTGATTTTAAAGACAGTTCCGGTTGCCGCCGGAAATTATTTTATCTTGCTACCAATCAACTCACGCAGCTGTATGAAAATAACAATGATTGCTTTTTATTTGATTGCAGGAGTTACCATCTTACACGCTCAAAATAGCATACATGTCGTGTCTCCCGATGGCAGAATAAAATGTATGTTCACTACAGCGGGCGGGCATCCGGAATATTCGGTTAGCTATCAAAACCGGAGTTTAGTATTGCATAGCACGCTTGGGCTTGGTTTCATCAATAATGATTTTTTTGGAAATGATATTAAAGCAGTCCGGCTAACGACCACCGATGGAATAGAGGATTATACTTTATCGCAGGGAAAAACAAGTAAAGTGTACGAAAGGTATAAGGAAACCGAAATTTCCTTGCAGGAGCGGACAGGTAAAAAAAGAATGGTTTATTTACGGGTTCGGGTATTCAATGACGGCGTTGCATTTCGTTATGAGATTCCGGCACAAAAGGATTGGGACAACTATACACTTACTGAAGAGTATACAAATTTCAATTTGTCTGGAAATCCAACTGCAAGAATTGCGTTTCTTGAAAATTATACAACCAGCCACGAACATCGTTATAAGGTAATTCCGCTGCATACTATTGAAAATGATACTTTGATAGACATGCCCGCACTTTTTGAATTTCCGGGCAATATTTTCATGGCAATTACAGAAGCAAATCTTGTTGATTATGCAGGCATGTCGCTGATAAAACGCAAGGGAATACTTACAAGTCAGCTGAGCCCTTTACCCGGACAATCAGATATAAAGGTAAAGTCAATACTTCCGCATCATACACCGTGGCGGGTAATGATGATCAGCGACCGGGTTGGTGCGCTTATTGAATCAAATATATTGACCAACCTCAGCGATCCATGCAAAATAAAAGATTTGAGTTGGCTGAAACCCGGCAAATCAAGTTTTCATTGGTGGAATGGCGATATACTTCCCGACACCAGTTTTGAGGCCGGTGTTAATTTTAATTTTAATAAATATTATATCGATTTCTGTTCAAGGAATAATATTGAATATCATTCGATAATTGGTAACAGGGGGGTTGCCTGGTACCAGAATGATGGTATAGAATACCAACCCGGGCCTAATACAGATGTAACCAAACCAAGACCGGGTCTCGATATAAAGGAAATTTGTGATTATGCAAAAAGCAAAGGAGTAGGTATACGTTTTTGGGTTCACTGGCAGGCATTGTATCCTAAACTTGATACTGCATTTGCCTTATTTGAAAAATGGGGTGTTAAAGGTATGATGGTAGATTTTATGGATCGCGATGACCAGCAAATGGTTCGGATACAGGAAGAAATATTGCAAAAAGCGGCAGCCCATCATTTGGAAATACAGTTTCACGGAGTGTCTAAACCCACCGGGCTGAGCCGCACTTACCCCAATGAATCTACACGTGAAGGTACCCTTAACTATGAAAACGATAAATGGGGTAATTTAATAACGCCTGACGATGATATTGAAATACCTTTTACGCGTTTGCTGGCCGGACCAACCGATTACCACCTCGGTGGTTTCAGGGCAATGCCGTTATCAAATTTTAAAGTGCAGACAACAAGGCCGCATGTACTGGCAACACGTTGTCATATGCTGGCAATGTATGTGATACTGGAAAACCACCTGTCGATGGTATGCGATTATCCCGGGGCATATGAAGGACAGGCGGGATTTGAATTTATTCGTGAAGTTCCTACGGTCTGGGATCAGACTGTTGTACCTGGCGCCGTCGCTGGCGGGTGGGTTTCTATTGCAAGGCGAAAAGGAACAGACTGGTATATAGGTACAATTACCAATAATACTACCAGAACAGTTACTATTCCAATGGATTTCCTGGAAGATGGAACGTATGATGCAACAATTTACAGGGAGGGGCCGGATGCAGTCAATAACCCCAATTTTTTAATTAAAGAAACAAGAACCCTTACTGCATCAGATAAACTTGTAATCAATTTGCCTGCAGGTGGCGGAGAAGTTATTAAATTGCAGAAACGCAATAATCGTTGAGTTGCTATAGATCATGCTCACTTATCGTGCATACAACTCCACCATACACTGGATCAGCCTGTAATTGGGCTATGCAATTGATGGTAGTGGCGAACAGCAGGCACTGGTCTTCTCAGTGTTTTTTTTTCAACAGCTTATTGCAGCGGTGTAAATTGACCAGCAATAAGGAGCTTTATTTTTACACTTCTTAACAGCCTTCAATGGAAGGCCTGTAATTCAACTTTCATTTCATATTAATATTTAAAAACGATGGTCTGTTGGCAGGCCTTATTTAGCAGCCTCCTTTATTATGCTTTCATATACCAGTGCCGCTTTATCATAGGCTGTTTTTGCGGTGACGCGTTCCTGCTCACGAATATTAGCTTGCTTCATTTTCCAGCATTGCTCCAGCGCTGCTTTACACCATTCAGCACTTTTCGGGACGTGAATGGGACGGTTGTTAACCAAAACAAAAACCGGGTTGGTATGAGCGCCTGGAAAGATGCGCAATGCTACCCAACTGGATTGCTTTATATTATATTGTAAACTGACATCTTTCCAACTGCCATCGGCGGTGATTTCTGCGGTGTCAACAGCATTGCCATTTATAATTAATTCTATTTTTACTTTTCTTGATTGTCCAATGCGTGCGCGTTCAATATGCCAATAAGGTTGACGGTCCAGAGGCCGTTGTGCAATGATGGCGCCTTCACTATCTTGTTTTTCAGGCAACAGGGCTGCCACTTTAGCTGAAATATTCAACCGGCTTTCTTTATCGAGTCGTACTTCGCTGGCGTTTGTGCCTGCTTCTAATCCATTCACCGAAAAATTGATGATATGTGCATTTCCTTCAGAAACATAGCTTCTTCCGTTTTTCAATGCATTGATATAAGTGTCGTAACTAAGTTTGCCGTCGCTCTTAAAATACGTGCGGGCAATACCTACCCGTTCATCATAGATACACGGAAAATCAGTTTCGCCGCTTAAACGCGGGCGGAAGCCGCAGTTCAATGTATGATACCACATATTCAATTCCCAGGGTGCGGGTGTATCACCGGCACTGTAAAAATCAAGCAGGTTTTGTGTTACCGTTACCAGGTATTCATTGGCGCCAATGCCATCCATTTTAGGAAGTATATAATTGGGAAGTGATAATTCTGTTTCGCTGATTGGTTGCAGCCCCCAGCCCGAATGGGCATAGCCGGTGAGTGCGCCCTGGCTTTTTGCCCATTGCAGTACAGGCAATGTCCAACTCGGCCAATCTTCTATGACAGTAGTGCCAGGATAATCATCTTCCTTTAATTGTAACAAGACCAAATGGCCAGCATGTGAAGAAGGAAAGCCCGATACTTCAACATCATAGCGCATCATATTTTTACTGGTGGATAGTGGATTGAGCTTACCCGTAAAAAATTGCTTTTGATGGTACCATCCGGGTCCCCAATTTAATACAGAGGCCAATTGTAAATCTTCCCCGGTTATCTGTCGCCACATATCTGCGGGCTGTACGCCCTCTTCCGGACTTTCATAATGGCTGCAGCCCGCGGCATGGATGTGGTGATCGGCGCTAAACCACCCAAGTTCCGTCATGTTGATCCAGCGTTTTAACTGAAAGTCAACTTCAGTGGAAGAAACATTTGAAGGCACCATTAACTCTTTTGTTTGCTGCCGGTATTCGGGTCCGCGCGTAAACCTAACCTGGTATTTGCCGGGTGCCAGCAATACATGCTCGCCGTCTTTGCGGTATACCTGCGGCTGAAAAAAGAAATCCGGATACGTGTCATACGCAGCCACCCTGCGTGAAGGCAATGGGTAGATGCCCTTTAGCCGGTTGGGTATGTGATAGCCTTTTGAAGGAAATTTGCCTTGCCAATACTCCAATTGTGCGGTATAATACCGGTAGTCCGTGGCTGCACGGCTGTTGGTTTGCATTGAATCATCGATCAGGCGTTCAATGCCATCGGTGATAACAAAGGACGCCATAACCGGTGAGCCGGTTTCATCTTTTACATGAAACACGACTTTAACAGCGGGAAGGATGTCGAATAAAATATTTATAGTATTGCGGAAACCTATATCCTGTGAACCCTGGCCAATATTAAAACCAATTTCTGCTTCCCGCCTGCCTGCATCCTTGCTGTAAAGCTGAACCACCGCATATTCCAGTAAAAGTCCGGAAAGACTGGTAGTAAGTGGACGGTTTTGATAGAGTTGGATTTCGAGGAAACGATTGGCTACCATACCAGGTGAAAGCAAATGTTTCTCCATTGCACGCGGCTGAAAAGTAGACATATGCAGTGCGGGGGCGGCATTTGCGCTCTCCGCTTTTAGTTGGGCCGTAATCCCGGCCTCATTATGCACTTTTACCAGGAAACTGCACCAGCCATTTTGCATTAAACGGGCCGTTGCCTTCCCCCTGGCCACCTTAACCCTTGCTTCGTGGTTGATGTTGACCATAGCAAGGCAATAGGGATCAAGGATATCCTGAATTTTGTCGACCGTTAACGCGGTAAATGGTTGATCCTGTAATTGAACCAGCTTTTTTTCGTCATCTTTTGACAAAGCACTCCCCAAAAAAGATAAAGCATCTTTTAGCCGTATTGCCTGGGCCAGTAACGGTTGCGGCTCCACGCCTTTAATCTTTGTAATGGTATCAGTGTTGCCATGTATGTGCTGCGCGGCAGATACAATACCAAATGATAGAAAAAGTAAACTACTGGAAAGTCGCCGGGCTTTTTTCAGCATGAGGATAATGCTTTTGTTCTGAATAAACCTTGTTCAAAATTCGGGAATTCCTGTTAACATGCGTGCTAAAAGAAATGGTTGGTAAAATAAAATTGTTCACAGCTTGTATTGGCCTGAAGTCTACTATTCCCGGATAGACAAGCGGTGGCTTAAAAAAAGGAATTGACATACCCTGGAGGGTAATGATGATCAGCGAACGGGTTGGTGCACTCATTGAATCAAATTTTAATAAATATTATATCGATTTTTGTTCAAGGAATAATATTGAATAACATCCAGTAGTTGGTAACAGGAGTATTGCCTGGTACCAGAATAATGGAGTAGAATACCAACCCGGGCCTAATACAGATGTAACAAAACCAAGACCGGGCCTCGAGATAAAGGAAATTGCCTGCGGAATAAATTGAAAGAAAATACAATTTCATGAGAGTTTTCTTCTGTTCAATTCTTATATTTATATTACGAAATAATTCGTAATATAAGTGGATCAAGATTTAAAATAAAAGCCTGTTAATATGAAAATGTTACTTTATTTTTTTGTAGGCTTTGCGGCCTATATCAGCATTAAAAATGACACGCATGTATTACCGCAAGGTGATAGTGAAATGGTAAAATTGAAGGGGCCCATACAATTTGTAATGGGCTCTCCGGAGTCAGAACAATACAGAACGGCAGATGAAATGCAGCACATGGTTACTATTCCGCGAGGTTTTGCCATCAGTAAAAAAGAGGTAACCATTGCTCAGTTCCAAAAATTTCTTGAGGCTAATCCTGAAATAAAAAAGCATGCGGCACTGGATTCCAGTAAAAACCCCTCTGTTGAAAACAAGAAAGTGTTTGTTTTTAGTCCCGACATGAATTGCCCGCAGATACTGGTCACCTGGTATGAGGCCGCCCAGTATTGTAATTGGTTGAGCAAAGTGGAAGGTATCCCCGAATCGGAATGGGTGTATCCAATAAATGAAACAATAAAAACTGGGTTGGTTTTGCCTAAAAATTATCTAAAGAAAAGGGGATATCGCCTGCCTACGGAAGCTGAATGGGAGTACGCCGCAAGAGGTGGTTCCAAAACAAGCCGGTATTATGGTGAATCAGATGAGGACCTGCCTCAATACGCCTGGTATAGCAGGAACCCGCCACAGAAGAAAACAGATCCGATTGATCCCAATGATCCAAATCGGGCATTTCCGGTTGGAATGCTGAAACCCAATCAATATGGTTTGTATGATATGTATGGCAATGTTTGGGAATGGTGCGATTCCAGAAGGTTGGATTATAAATCAGGCAATTCGGTTGACGAACCAGATGAAAATATTGTCATCACCGATACGGTAGCCATGATAAGGCGAGGCGGATCTTTTGCCTATTCTAAAAAGGAGATGCGTTCGGCCCATAGAGGAGCCACCAATTACTTTCCCAATCAAAGAAGAGATAATGTAGGCTTTAGAATAGCCAAAACCATTGATTGATCATTTTTTAATTGAAAATAAATCTGGTGGAATTGGATAGCCCTGTAATTGAAAGCGCTTTTGTAATTAGCAATCCCTGCATGGTCCATATTATACCTGCCAACTTTTTTTATGGAATATACGCTCCGCTGAATCATGTACGAAATAAAACCGCCACATGTTTAAAAATCATTTCAAAACGGTTGTTCGCCATATTGCATGCAACCGGTTTTATTCTGCGGTGAATGTACTGGGATTGACCCTCGGCATTTGCGCCTGCATTGCGATATACACGATTATTCATTTTGAATTCAGTTTCGATACCCATCATAAAAACAGTGACAGAATATACCGTGTGATGACGGAAATAACAGAAAGCACAGGCGACATCACTCATTTCGGACGCATGCCGGTAAGTATCGCCCAGACGGCTACAAGTGGTTTCACGGGAATTGAAAACGCAACGGTCATTATACCTTTCAGCGTGAAGATAACTGTGCCCGCTGGCGACCAGCCCCGAATCCCCTTCGAAAGTGTATTGCCATCAACGCACTTTATTACCACGGCGCTTACATCGCCATCATGGTTTGATTTGTTTAATTATCGATTGCTGGCGGGCAATACCACTTCCCTGAGCGAGCCTTTTACAACTGTATTGACGGAGTCCAGGGCGCGGCAATATTTTGGACCTGGATCGTTGAATAAGATCCTGGGCAAGACGATTGTCTATGGTGATTCACTGAGCGTGACCGTTGCCGGGATTGTAGCTGATCCACCCGGCAATACAGATCTTGGTTTTACCGATTTTATTGCAGCAGGAAGTGTGCAAACAACCGGTATGTACGGCTGGGCATTTATCAGACTGGGGCAAGGTGCAAGCCTGTCTTCCCTGAATGGCAGGCTGGAACGCATTCCAAAATTACGGGAAGAGCAGGGTGTGGCGCGTAAACTCTGGCTGGAACCCCTTTCTGAAATGCATTTCAATTCAAATGCCATTGAAAATAGCATCCGAACTGCAGACCGTCCCCTGCTAATAAGCTTAACAGGCATTGCGGTTTTTATCCTGCTGCTGGCCATTGTCAATTTTATCAACCTGTCTACTGCCCAATCCATCCAGCGGGCCAAAGAAGTGGGTGTACGCAAAGTGCTGGGCAGTAGCCGTTCGGCACTGGTGGTTCTGTTTTTGACGGAGGCATGTGTGCTTACTTTTTTTGCTTGCATCCTGGCGCTGCTACTGGTGCGTCCTGCGCTGTACGCATTCCGTGATTTTATTCCGGCCGGAATCAACTTTCATATGTTTGACCCCGCAATGATCGTTTTCCTTTTGCTGGTGATGCTGGCGACCACGGGACTGGCCGGCTATTATCCGGCAAAAGTATTGTCGGCTTACCGGCCCGTTAACAGCCTCAAAGGTGCCGGAAACGAAAAAGTTGCAGATAAATGGTTAATTCGTAAAGGCCTGATCGTTTTTCAATTTGTGGTGTCGCTGGTTTTTATCACCGGCAGTATTGTTATCGCAAAACAACTCCATTTTACACGGGTCAAAAACCTGGGGTTTTCCTCCAACGCCATTGTTATTACGGACGTGCCCGGGGGTGGTTATGCCAGGCTGGCGGTATTCGCCGGGAAAATCAAACAGGTGCCGGGTGTTGCCGGTGTGGCATTGCAATGGGTGCCACCGATGACCGATAATACCCGTGGCATGAAACTGAAATTCAGTCCATCTGATGACAAAGATTTTTGGGTCACCCAGGTTGCCGGTAACGAGGCGTTTATCCCGCTCTACCATATCGGGCTACTCGCCGGCAGAAACCTCCTTGCCGCAGACAGCGTGCGTGAACTGGTCATCAATGAAACACTTTCAAAGATGATGGGGGATAGTTTTCCGTCTGGTTCTATTGGTAAAACTTTGTACTGGAATGACAAGCCCTACCCGGTAGTAGGTGTGGTAGCAGATTTTCATACAAAATCACTGCACGATCCAGTCACACCACTGTGTATTATTAACCGGCAGGATCGTTTAGGCGCGGTTGCCATCTCCATGGCGCCAGGTAGCAATGCAGCTGAAAACATGCAGGCAGGTCTGGCCACGATCGGACGATTGTTTAAAGAGGTCTATCCAGAAGGTGTTTTTACCTATCGGTTTTTTGATGCGTCCATTGCCATGCTATACGAGAAAGACCGTAAAACCGCCGCACTGATCAATGCTGCCGCTGGCATCAGCATTTTTATTTCCTGTATCGGCTTATTTGGGCTGGCATTGTTTACGGCTAAAAAAAGAGCCAGGGAAATTAGTATCCGTAAAGTCCTTGGCGCCGGTATTCCTGATATCGCCGCTATGTTAAGCAAAGACTTCCTGGTGCTGGTTATTATTGCAATATTGATTGCCACACCTCTTGCCTGGTATTTTACACATCAATGGCTCCAGGGCTTTGCGTACAAGATTGAAATAAGCGTGTGGATATTTATACTTGCCGGGGCTGCTGCTGTTACGGTTGCATTGCTATCTGTCAGTGTTCAATCAATCAAAGCAGCAATGATGAATCCGGTAAAAAACATGCGGAATGAATAATCTGAATCCTCCATGGGGCGCTGGGTGGTAATTGCATGCAACTTGTCAGCAAGGGGCGCTTTTTAAATAATAAAAAGCGCAGGTTTCAGTTGTTGCTTTTATTTTTCAGGTCTGCCTGTTAAGGTAACAACCTTTCTATACAGAAGGATATGGTTATTCAGATCAAGCAAAAAACAGGAAGGGACTAAGAAGCGATTTTTTCTATTGATGATTCTATTGTCCGTGAATTTGTCACGAAAGCGGCTCGGGTTTTGGTGAGCCACCTGCTGGTTTTAATCCAAAGTATTAATTGAAGCGCTTATGTTATTGAAAAGTAATTTTATTTTGTAAAATAATAGTACAAATACCAATATGATAGTTAGGAAAAAGAATATATATCCCCCAGAATAAATAAAATTATTATTCGTAATATACTTAGTAAGTGAATGTAACAGAGAGCCGAAAATAATCAGTGCAATAACCATTCTATTGACAAGAAAGTAAAGTAACTTCATTTAGTATTTTATTCGTCAAAAAGAAAATCTTATTTATGAAATCATTAAAACTTACTTCGATCGTATTGTCAATTAGTTATGACACAAAAGATCATAAATCAATTAACGATTACAAAACCAAATGAGCTTAATCTTTTGTCCGTGATATAAAAACAAAGAGTTTAACAAAAAATGAAATTACCGGAAGAATAAAAGGCTTACTCAATGACGGCAATGCTAGCCTAAAATCACGACTAGGTTTTAACAATTCAAAACTTGATGGGAATACGAGATCTGCTGGTGCTGACTGTATAGTTTTTAATTTGGCAATCGCCATCAACGTCACCTTGGCTGTTAATTTGGCTTTATCAATCAATGCAGCGCTAACTGCGAATGGAGTGGTTGGGGTTAACTTTGTATTCGCCGTTAATATTATTACAGTAATCAACGTAAAAAACTCTGTATCAAACAGAATTGCTAGTGAATCCATATACCTGCTGGCCTCAAAAAAGTTTATTAAATCGCCTATAACAAATTTGTAATCAAATCAGTCGTTGGCGCATTTTAGTTCCATAAGGAAATAAGCCAATTCCGCTTCTTTTATTCATGGCATTGGTAATGCTAGAAAAATATTGGCGATATTTTCTTACTGCTGGCATTTTATTTCATACAGGGATTTTATTTATTCACGGCTTATTTAGTTTTTGTATTTCTATGACAGGTGCCCTAATCTTGTATCTGGGGCCTGTTAAGGATTACACTTCATTTAGTAATAATTTTGTTTTATTAAAGCAAAAGCTACGGGTATGATAATAAGATTAATTTCCTCCATTTTTCTTCCTGGCATGTTCTTTTTGGTTTTCGGCATTGTAGGAAAAGTTATTAAATCGAAGCCAAACAGATGGTGGGGTTATCGAACACCAGAATCAAGAAAGTCGCCCGCGAACTGGGATATTGCTAATAAATTTGCAAACAAACTTCTTATTAAGATGGGTTTTATCTTTCTTTTGATAGGGATTATTACCGCCTTTTTAGTTAAAAATATTTTCATATTATTGGCCACTAACATGGCCGGGTCCATTTTTGCTGGCTTTTACATATACCTTAAAGTTGAAAAATATATTAAAAGCCAAAGTAGAAACAAATTACAGCCTGACACAAGCCTGCATGAAAAATAAAATGATAGGGTTTACAGAGCAACCTGTCCTAACAAAATTACAATTATTGCGCATTTTTGACGAGCGTATCACGATTTCTGCTTCGGTAAACGAACGCCAAATCTTCCGTCAGCGTAACTTTATATTTGCATGGAGGGTGTTATATATACAGCATCAACAAAAAAATATTGCTGTGGTCATTAATTGCGATTGTATCTTATTAACGTCGTATAATTTCAAATCCATAAATCTATCACGAAAGCGGCTCGGGTTTTGGTGGGCCACCAGCCGGTTTTGTATTATCGTCAGGCAGTGGTATGAATTCCTTATTATCATTCGGCGGCAATATGATCCGGCCCTGTTTCCAATCTTCCTTTGCCTGTTCAATACGTTCTTTGCGACTGGAAACAAAATTCCACCAAATAAAACGATCGCCGAGCGGTTCGCCTCCGAGCAGCATCAGCGTGGTAGGCTCTTTTGCAAGTATAAGGGGATCGGCGCCTGCGTTCGTAAAAACCAGCATTTGACCGGCATGATACACATTGTTGGATACTCCAACGCTTCCCTTTACTATATAGAAGCAGCGCTCTGTATGTTCCGTGGGAAGCCCGAACCTTGCACCCTGTTGTAACACTACATGCAGGTAGAACAGCGGAGATTTTGTTTTCACCTCATTACGCAACCCGTACGCGTCGCCGGCAATCAGCCGCATCCAAACGCCATTGTCTGTAAATATGGGAAGTTGTTCAGGTTTGTAGTTATCAAATGATGGAGCGGACTCTTCATCTTTTTCGGGAAGGGCCACCCATGTTTGGATCATTTCAAGGCCGCCTGTCAATGCTGACGGGTCTTCAAATCTTTCGGAGTGGGCGATGCCGCTGCCTGCCGTCATCCAATTAACTTCACCCGGACGAATGATTTGCTCAACCCCCAGGCTATCGCGATGCGTTACCTGCCCGCCAAATAAATAACTGACTGTGGAAAGGCCGATATGAGGATGTGGTAGTACATCAAGTGCAGAGGGGTTTGTTGGTATATCGGCGATAGGACCGGCATGATCCATAAAAATAAAAGGCCCTACCATTCTATGCAAACGGAAAGGCAGTATTCGTTTCACTTTTACAGTGGCATTGATGGCCGCATCCCGGGCGTCAATTACAATATCGAGCATATGATCTTTTAAGTTTTATGTATAAATCTTTCGGCGTCCGGCGCTACAATATCATTCCATTCCGGATGTTTTTTCAGATAACGCTGAACGAAAGTGCAGAGAGGGATTATTTTATAGTTATTGTCTTTTGCATATTGTAATGCCTTTTGCACAATAGCGCTTCCTGCACTTTTACCTTCAAGTTCCAGTGGCACTTCCGTATGAATAAGAAAAAGTTTATCCTGTGCCAGTTTAAATTCAACGAAAGCAATACTTCCTTCCACCTCCAGTTCCAGGTGATGGATTGCGTCATTCACTTTCAGGGTTTTGGTGTCGTAATTCATGATGCAAAGTTATTTTAAAACTATGTAAAATGTAACGGCAGTTTCGCCGGTGACAGAGACAGATAGGTAAAAAAACCGGAAAATAAATTCTGAACGCAGCCCCGCGTTAATATAGCTTAGTAAAAAGCCAATCTTAACCCAATAATAACCAGTAAATACAGGTTAATTGCAGCATCAGGCTGCAGCTGTATGCCCGGAAATTACCAGCAACACGGCCGGGCGCATGCAGTCCGGCCTATATTGTATGGGGATTCGATGGTAAAAAGCATGATCGAAGTAAAAATAGACGCTGAGCAATGTTTTTATAAATTGCAATTAAATGAAAGAATGTTTCCTGTCTTTAGGTGCATTACTGTTTGGGTATATTTTTTTACATGGACAAACGGATCACCCTGAACTAAAACTCTGGTATAATAAACCCGCCGGCGCATGGGAGGAAGCTTTACCCCTGGGTAATGCAAAGACCGGCGCCATGGTTTTTGGTGGAGTGGTAACTGAACGGTTTCAATTGAATGATCATACGCTTTGGTCGGGTTATCCAAATCCGGGCAACAATCCAAATGGACCGGTGCTCTTACCAAAAGTTCGCGAACTGATTTTTGCAGGCAACTATGATAGTGCTACTGCTTTATACAAGAAAATGCAGGGACCTTATTCTGCACGCTATCTTCCATTGGCAGATCTATGGATAAAAAATAGCCTGGAAGATACTGTTCCCTCTTTTTACTACCGCGATCTCGATCTTGCCAATGCCACAGCTATCGTAAAATACAGAATTAATGGTATAAACTACCAGCGGGAAACATTTGTCAGCCACCCTGATAAAATAATGGTTGTGCGCATCACTGCCGATAAAAAAGCCGCATTAAATTTCACCGCTTCCATCAGTAGTAAATTAAAATATCAAGTCAGTTCATTGCTGGCTGCTAACGGTCAGGGAGCATTGTTATTAAAAGGGAAAGCACCAAAATTTGTCGCCAACAGAGATTATGAACCAAAACAGGTGGAATACGATGACTGGAATGGTGAAGGAATGAATTTTGAGGTTCAGGTAAAACTGATTGCAGAAAATGGCTCCGTAAAAAAATCAGGTGATGAATTGATTGTAACTGCCGCCGATGCCGTGACCATTTATCTTTCAGAAGCGACCAGTTTCAATGGATTTGATAAATCGCCGGGACTGCAGGGAAAAGATCCGTCCATAGAAGCATCGGCCAACTTAAAAAAAGCCATTGCAAAACCGTATGCTCAACTACGGAAAACGCATATTGCAGATTACCAGGCGTTATTCAATCGTGTACAATTAAACCTGGGTGCCGATGCAGCGGTATTGAAGCAGCCAACAGATCTTCGGTTGAAAAATTTTGCAACCCGGCCGGATCCCCAACTGGTGGTTTTATATTACCAGTTTGGCAGGTACCTGATGATTGCAGGATCAAGGCCCGGCTCCCTCCCCACAAATTTGCAGGGTATATGGAACGACGCCGTGCAACCGCCATGGGGCAGCAACTATACCACCAATATCAATACTGAAATGAATTACTGGCCGGCAGAAAATACCAATCTTTCAGAATGCCATCGGCCACTATTCGATTTTATGAAAGCGCTGGCGATAAATGGTGCAGTAACAGCCAACGTTAATTATGGTATTACAGAGGGTTGGGTAACACACCACAACTCCGATATCTGGGCAAAGACATCGCCGCCGGGTGGCATGGGATGGGATGATCCGAAGGCTATGCCGCGCTGGTCGGCCTGGCCAATGGCAGGCGCCTGGTTCTGTACGCATTTGTGGGAGCATTATTTGTTTACAGGCGATAAGAAATTTCTTGCCGGCGAAGCGTATCCATTGATGAAAGGCGCCGCGCAATTTATGCTTCACTGGCTGATCCCCGATCCGGTAACAGGCTTGTTGGTTACCAACCCATCAACATCGCCGGAGAATACAATCAAGATCGGAAAGAAAGAATATCAGTTAACGATGGCTTCCACGATGGATATGTCCATCATTCGTGAACTGTTTACCGAAACCATTAAAGCCACACAAATATTGAAAACGGATGAGGGGTTCCGGGAACAGCTAATGAAAGCAAAAGAAAAATTATATCCTTTTCATATTGGCCGCAACGGACAGTTACAGGAATGGTCGGGCGATTGGGATGATCCCAATGATAAACACCGTCATATTTCGCATTTATTTGGTTTGTTCCCGGGTAATGAGATCAGCATCGCCCATAGCCCGGCATTGGCTGCGGCTGCAAAAGAATCATTGATTGAGCGGGGAGATATCAGTACCGGCTGGTCAATGGCGTGGAAAATGAATTGGTGGGCGCGGCTGCACGATGGCCGGCACGCTTATAAAATACTAAGTGCAGCATTTAATTTTATAGATCCAAAAGAAAAAAAAGAAACAATGGGTGGAGGAGGAACCTACCCCAATTTATTTGATGCACATCCACCTTTCCAGATAGATGGAAATTATGGCGCCACAGCCGGTATTACTGAAATGCTTTTGCAAAGCCACGATGGCGCGCTTTCATTGTTGCCTGCCCTGCCAGATGAATGGAAGGATGGTCATGTAAACGGAATTAAAGCAAGGGGAAATTTTACTGTGGATATTGAATGGAAGAACGGGAAACTGACAAGGTCAAAAATATATTCGGGCACCGGTGGAAATTGCAGGCTGCGCAGTTTGCAGGCGGTGAAGGTGATAGAGACGACATCTACCATTGCTTCCGGCGAAAATACCAATCCTTTCTATGGTGAATATGGCAAATTGCCCTATGAAAAAAATGCAAACGCCGCAACAGTCGAAATAAATCATCCAAAAGAATACATCATCGATTTTAATACCGTGAAAGGTAAAACGTATACGATTGTACCGATGTAATTGTTACATATGAAAATGCAGGGAAAAATAATTTTATTGATAATGAAAAATCACAGATACACCTGTTTCCTTCTCCTCCTTATTATTTCTTTTGCTGCAAACGCCCAGCAACTAAACTGGACGGAAGCGGCACCCGGTGTATGGAAAGCAATAGCAGGGAAACCTGAAGCATACGATCTTTTAAAAGCATCCGGTGCTGTTCCTGATACAATAGCACTATCCAAAATGACCGTTGCCGGTTTCCCGCTTGTACAAAAAGATATATCCGGTGTTGTTGCCGATGGAAAGACCTATCTGCGGTTTCCACTGGATATGGAGGAGCAACTGTTTGGTTTTGGATTAAATTTTCAAACCGTTTACCAGCGCGGCAAAATATTACAACTGCATATGGATCATTATGGAGGAAAGGATAACGGTCGCACCCATGCGCCGGTTCCGTTTTATGTTTCTTCCAAAGGATATGGCGTCTTTATCAACGCAGCCCGGTATATAAACGTTTATGCGGGTACGGGTGTAAGGAAAGATAGCCAGCACCCCCCGCAGGAAAAAGACCGGAATACCGATAAAAGCTGGAGTGCAAGACCTTATTCCGATGCAGTGGAAATATGGATAGCCGCCGGGGGCGTAGAGGTATACGTTTTTGCAGGACCAACTGCATTGGATGTAGTACGCCGCTATAATTTATTCAATGGCGGTGGTGTATTGCCACCAAGATGGGGATTGGGTTTTACACAAAGAGTAAAAACATTGTTTAACGCAGACAGCGTAAAAAAAGAAGCAGATGCTTTCCGGGAGAAAGGGTATCCACTGGATTTTATTGGACTTGAACCGGGTTGGCAAAGCAAATCCTATCCGGGAACATTTGAATGGGATAAAACACGGTTCCCGGATCCTGCCGCTTTTGTAAAACAAATGCTGGATAAGCATATACGCATCAATTTGTGGATGAACCCCTATATATCAAAGAATGCTTCTTTTTATAAGGCCATTACTGCTTATACGGGTTCACATACGGTGTGGACGGGGGAAGTGCCCGATTTTACGATTCCTGAAGCCAGGAAAATATTCTTTGGGCAATTGCAAAAAGATCAGGTGGCTATTGGCGTTAGTGGGTATAAGATTGATGAAGTAGATGGCTATGATTATTATCTATGGCCCGATGTGGCCACTTTTCCATCCGGTCTTAGTGGTGAACAGATGCGCCAGACATTCGGCGTATTGGCAATGCGCTACAGCGCAGAAATGTATCACCAAAAGAATCAGCGGACGTATGGATTGGTCCGCGCCTCCAATGCAGGGGCCAATTCTTTTCCTTATGTAATCTACAATGATTATTACAACCACGAAGACTTTATTACGGCGCTGATTAATAGCGGTTATGCAGGCGTGTTATGGACACCGGAAGCAAGGGCTTCCAAAACCGCAGAAGAATGGGTGAGGCGGTTTCAGACCGTGGTATTTTCGCCCATGGCAATGATCAATGCCTGGTCCAGCGGAACCAAACCATGGTCCTACCCGGAAGTAGCGGAAAATATAAAACAACTGGCATTGCTGCGTATGCAAATGATGCCATACTGGTATACGGAATTTGCAAAATATCATTTTGAGGGAACACCCGTATTCAGGGGCATGAACCTGGAAGCCGGCTTTAAACAGGAGATAAAGAAGGATGCAGGTAATGCCAATCTTGAAGAGAACCCTTATGCCGAAGCTACCAGTAAGGAAATTAAAGATCAGTATATGGCGGGTGAATATTTATTGGTTGCTCCGCTGTTTACCGGGCAAACAACCCGCAAGGTAGTTTTGCCAAAAGGGAAATGGTATGATTTTTATACGGGCGCATTTGCAGGTGATGGAGAAGTTCTTACGGTTACACCAGGTCTCGGCAAAATACCCGTGTATGTAAAAGACGGGGCAATCATCCCAATGATGCCTCCGCTGCTGCATGCCCCCGGGGCAGGTGAAAAAGTGGATATTGAAATAAGACATTACGGTGAAAAGCCTGGCAGGTACGTGTTGTACGATGATGACGGCGAAACCTTCAATTATGAAAAAGGTGATTATAGCTGGCGGGAAATAAAAGTGGAGAAAGATAAAAATCAGCAATGGAAAGGTACGATTGCGGCGCCATTGGCGGGCAAACCCAATACAATAGCCAATATAAGTTGGAAATTTATGACGAAATAAAATCCATAGACACTGTTTTGCATTCATTACCATTCATCCGGTTAAATAAATGAAAAAATTCCTTGTTTGTATAATTTTTAGTGTTGTTTTTTTGCATGCTTTTACGCAATCAGCAGGCGATGAAGACAAAGAAATGTTCAATAAGGCAAAACAGCGGGACCAGCGCGCTATCGATGATGCCGTGAATGGCTGGTGGACGGCCTCCATGAAAACGCATGACCAGCGCATTCAATGGTGGCGCGGGGCAAAGTTTGGTATGTTTATTCATTGGGGTATTTATTCATTACCTGGCGGAGAATGGAAAGGACATAAAGTGGATGGCTATGCAGAACACATAATGCGGAAAGAAAAAATTCTTCGTGCAGATTATCTTTCAATTGCCCACCAGTTTAACCCCGTAAAGTTCAATGCGGAAGAATGGATACTGCATGCAAAGAATGCAGGAATGAAATACTTCATCATTACCTCCAAACACCATGATGGCTTTGCGATGTTTGATTCAAAAGTGTCTGATTTTAATATCATGCAGCAGACACCTTTTAAACGCGACCCAATGGCCGAACTGGCAGCTGCAGCAAGAAAGCATGGAATTAAATTTGGTTTTTATTATTCTCATGCATTCGACTGGGAGGACCCCGATGCACCGGGCAACGATTGGGAGTATAAAAATCCGGGCGGCGACAGTGCTTTGTATGGCGGAATCAATTGGTTTAATCTTCATCCTGAATTATTGCCAAAGGCAGTGAAATATGTAAATGAAAAAGCCATCCCGCAGATAACCGAGTTATTAAAAAAGTATCATCCGGATATCTTATGGTTTGATACGCCCAGCAAGTTGCCCCTCTCGGAAAATATTCGCATTATGAAAGCTATCCGGGCCGTTGATTCAAATGTGGTAATAAATGGGCGGCTGGCAAGAACCGCGGCTATTAGTTTTGGTGATTATAAGAATACGGCCGACAGGCCCGCGGAATTCTATCCTGTTACCGGTGACTGGGAGGCCATACCAACTACCAATGAAAGTTATGGTTATCACAAGTACGACAGTAGCCATAAACCTGTTAGCCATTTTATTCAACTGTTAGCCAGTGCCGCATCAAGAGGTGGAAACCTGCTGATGAATATAGGTCCTAAAGGCGATGGAGCATTCGATGCAAAAGACTTGCATATCCTGGATGGTATCGGAAACTGGCTGAAAAACAATGGAGAAAGTATTTATGGAACAACGGCCGCCCCTTTGCCATTGCAAAACTGGGGCGTTTCCACTATGAAAGGGGATAAGCTGTACCTGCATGTATTTAATTATCCTGCCAACGGAAAATTATATGTGGGCGGATTGAAGAGTGCATTTTCAAAAATCTATTTGCTTGCCGGTTCAAAAAAACAACTAAGCGCAAAAAGATCGAATGAAAAAGACATCGTTATTGAGCTTCCGGCGGAAGCGCAGGACACTGCCAATACGGTTATTGTGGTTGAATTGAAAGGTAAGCCGGCAACAGATTCTGTGCGGTTCATCGCCCCCAATGTTCCGCTTACCCGTTTGCTTGCATTTGATGCGGTGCAACATGGAAACGGGTTCAGTTTTGGCGATGGAAAGACGAATAAATTTTATGTCGATGGCTGGAAGTCAACAGACCAGTCGCTTTCATGGACAATACGCATGTTCAAAGAAGGCCGTTACAATATTGTTATGAAATACCTGGCCGGGGAGAATGCAGGTGGAAATTTTAAACTGATAGTCGATAAAGGGACTGCATTTAATTTCTCCGTTGAGACAAATGCAGACAACACAGTGATTACAAAGAAGCTTATTGAATATACAATAGGTGCCGGTGTACATGAAATTGAAATAAAGCCAACAGGTATAGCAAAGCAGGAGTTGATGAAATTGCTGGAGATACGGTTAATTGCTGCAGATAAATAGATCTCCTCCGCACACTGAAAAAAGGAAAATTTATTTTACAATAATCAACAAAACGAATGATGAAAAAATATTTGTTAGCACTCTTGCTTTTTAAACTTGTTGCTCCTGCGAAACTGCTTGCAAAGGATATTGTGGTGTCTTCCCTTGCTGAACTTCAGAATGCTGTAAATGAGGCAAAGCCAGGCGATATAATCCTTCTCCGGAAAGGCGTATACACGGCTACTGCCGATATTTCGATTAGTAAAGCGGCAACAAAGGAGCATCCTATTACCATTGCAGCCCAGGAATGGGGAGCTGCAGAAATTACCGGTAGTGCTGGTTTTAGCCTGGTTAGCCCATCAGCTTATATCATTATACGCGGATTTAGATTTACACATGCAGCTTCAAAAGCCAGGTCTGCCCCTGGCACAAGTTTTTGCAGGTGGACACACAATGTTTTTGAAACACCGGGCACCGGAGAGTATCTTACTATTGCCGGTAGTGATCACCAGGTTGATTATAATACTTTTCAGAATAAAGATTCGCTGGGAAGATTCATAGCAGTAAGAGGTAGCGGAAGCCAGATTGCTGAAAGACTATGGATACATCATAATTATTTTAAGACCCAAAAGAATCAGGGAAACCGAAATGGAGCGGAAGCCTTGCAGTTTGGTTTGAGCGGGTTCAGCCTTTCTTCCAGTAACAGCATCGTTGAATACAATCTGTTTGAGGATTGCGCTGGTGAAAACGAATTGATTTCCGTGAAGTCATCCAGGGTAACACTCCGTTATAATACCATTCGCAACTGCCCCGCGCAATTTACCTTGCGGCATGGTAATTTCAACCAGGTGTATGGCAATTATTTTATTAATACCCCCGGCTTGCGCATTTTTGGCGATGACCATTTGATCTATAGTAACCAATTTGAAAATTGCAGTCCGGCGATCAATATTGGCAATGGCGGTGCAGAAGTTGCCGATGGTGCCCCGCTGACCGAACATGATCGACCCGACAGGGTATTGATTGCATTTAATACATTGGTTAATAACAAGACCAATATAACCCAGACTGCGAGAGTAAACGGGCTGGGTTCAACCTTTATCACTATCGCCAACAACATTATCCAGGGAGGCGGTCCGGCTGCTTCTATTGTTGGACCTTTTGTAAACCCGGTTTGGGAAGGGAATATTATCTTCAATACAAGCGGCGCGGGAGACATGCCTGGTGCAAGTTTCAAAACCCTGGACCCAAAACTTGCCAGGGATGCCGTTGGCGAATTTCATCTTCAGCAGGGAAGCCCTGCAATAGATGCTGCTGCAGGAAACTATTCTGCTGTTGCAACAGATATGGATGGCCAGCCGCGAAAAATATCATTGGATATCGGCGCAGACGAAGTTTCCAATGCTGCCGTGAATGCCAAAATATTATTTCCGGCTGATGTGGGGGCTTCTGCGGGTAAGCAGTAATATGCCTGCCAGGATAATTGAATAAAAAGGGATTTCACTAATGCAGGTTAAACAAAAAAAAGGCTTAGTTGCACTAAGATGAGAAAATTGATTTTACATATTTGTCTTCTTGCAAGCAGTTTTGGTCTGCATGCTACGGATGTTGATATCACCAGGTTTGGGGCGGTGGGTGATGGCAAAACACTCAATACCGCATTCATACAAAAGGCCATTGATGCATGCAATAAGAGCGGAGGAGGAAGGGTTGTTTTTCCTGCCGGAAGATATTTATCGGGTACCATCGTTATAAAAGACAATATTATTCTTCAACTGGATAAAAATGCTGTATTGCTTGGCAGCACCAATACAGCCGATTACCAAAACCTTGATCCTTTCACAGACGGACTGGGTATAGATGTAGGTTGGGCGCTGGTAGTAGCTGTTGACGTAAAAAATATTGCTATCGAAGGTGAGGGTGCTATTGACGGGCAGGGTGCTGCACTAAAGGCACAGCAAATTTTAACAGATACCAGACCAGAGGGACAACGCTGGGGAAGACGTCCTTTTTTGTTAAGGGTAGTAAGATGCGAAGGAATAAATATAAAGGGGGTATCCCTGTTTTATTCGGCGGCATGGACCTCGCATTATTTTCAATGCAAAAAACTGAACATAGAAAGCGTAAAAATAGTCAGTGTTGGTGTGGCGCACAATGATGGTATGGACATAGATGGTTGCCAGAATGTCCGCATTAAAGATTGTGATATACAGAGTGGTGATGATGCCCTGTGTTTTAAAACAACTTCCAGCAAAATGAGCTGTAAAGATATTGTTGTAAGCGGTATGCGGCTGAAGAGCAACCAGGCGGGTATTAAAATGGGAACTGAATCCATGGCCGCCTTTGAAAACATCAGGATATCGGATTGTTATATTTACGATACAAAGAATGGGGGCATTAAATTATTAACAGTAGACGGTGCTCATCTGCACAACGTAGAAATATCCGGCATAACAATGGTGGAAGTAAGAACTCCCATGCTATTCAGGCTGGGTTCAAGACTAAACGTTTTCAGAAAAGGACAGGATGTGCAACAGCCAACGGGTATATTCGAAAACGTGGTTATAAGAAATATAAAGGCAATTGCGGCAGACAGTGCGCAGCTAAAACCGGCAACGGGTATTTTAATTACGGGCGTTCCCGGCCATTATATTACCAATCTTACCTTAGAAAATATCGAAATAGATTTGTTGGGTACCGGCACGGCTGAAAATGCAGGTCAGCTGGTACCGGAAGCCATTGACCAATATCCGGAAGTAAAAACATTTGGCCCAACCATTCCCGCCTATGGTATTTGGGCAAGACATGTTAAAGGATTGAAATTGATAAATGTCAGTTTTCATATTAAGAACAACGATTTGCGTCCGGCCTTTGTCTGTGACGATGGAAAAAATATTGAAATCTCGAATTGGAAAATTCCTGCGGGTGCGGGAGCGCAGGCTGTTATCCGTTTACAGAATGTAGACGGAGCCATCATACACAATAACAATGTAAAAACCGAAGCGGCTTCGTTCGTGAAAGTAGAAGGAACAGCCAGCAGCGATGTGCATGTGACAAAAAACAGCCTGCCGGTTAATACAAAGTCAATTGAATTATCGGTGGATGTAAAACCAGGAGTGGTAATGGAACATTGATGAAAATGGGCGGAGGTACAAACCATTAAAATTATATTGCAAAAGCATACTTAATTCTTTCAAGGATACAATTATGAAAAATACGTTTATACAATACCTGCTGATAGCGGCAATTGGCTCGTTACTGGGCCCTGTAGCAAAAGCTCAGTTAAAGAAAGATACTTATTTTACAAACTGGCCAACCGGTACCTCTCCGGCAGCAGTCGGCCAGCGGATAGCGGATCATTTTATACTATCAGCTCACAGCAATTTTAATCGACCCGGGCCTCCAAAGGTTATCACCTATCCTGAAACCTGTACCTGGTATGGGGCACTGACTTTTGCCAAAGAAACGGGCAATAAAAAATTAACCGCGCAATTGGCTGATCGGTTTGAGCCATTATTTGGCCGGCAGGATACACTGCTACCCATTCCGGATCATGTGGACTATTCCGTTTTCGGAGCCGTTCCTTTGGAACTATACGTGCAAACGAAAGAACAGAAATACCTTAATTTGGGAAAGCGGTATGCAGACAGTCAGTGGGGTCCGCCGGAAGGGAAAAGGGTAACCGCTGATTCACGCAGGTTTTATGATAAAGGGTTTACCTGGCAAACGCGGTTATGGATAGATGATATGTTTATGATCACAGCGGTGCAGGCACAGGCTTACCGGGCAACGGGTGATGAGTCGTATATTGGCAACGCCGCAAAAGAAATGGTATTCTATCTGGATTCACTGCAGATGCCCAACGGGCTTTTTTATCATGCGCCGGATGTGCCCTATTTCTGGGGCAGGGGCGATGGTTGGATGGCAGTGGGTATGAGCGAATTGCTTCGTTCCCTTCCTAAAAACAACCCTCATCGTGCGCCTATAATGGAAGGCTATAAAAAAATGATGGCAACATTGTTAAAATACCAGGCGGCAGACGGCATGTGGCGGCAATTGATTGATGATTCCTCCTCCTGGAAAGAAACATCCTGCACCGGTATGTTTACCTTTGCTTTTATTACAGGTGTTAAAGAAGGATGGCTGGACAGTGCCGTCTATGGCCCTGCTGCCCGCAAAGCCTGGCTTTCACTTATAAAATACATCAACGACAACAATGATATCACGGATGTGTGCGAAGGGACAAATAAGAAAAATGACAGACAGTACTATCTTGATCGCAAGCGTAATACCGGTGATTTGCACGGCCAGGCGCCCTTGTTGTGGTGCGCAACAGCCCTGTTGAGAAAGTAAATGATAAAACTTTATTGCCATGAAAAATATAGCGGTTTTTATTTTTATCGGGTTGTTTGCAATTTCCCCTTTTAATTACCTGGTTGCGCAGAATTTCAAACCATTGTTCAATGGCAGAGATCTTGATGGCTGGTACTCCTTCCTGAAAAATAAAGGGAAGAACAATGATTCAAACCAGGTGTTCACGGTAAGCAACGGTTTACTGCATATTACCGGGCAGGAGTTTGGATATATTGTTACAGACAAAGTGTTTACCGATTTTCACCTGGTAGTTGAATTTAAATGGGGCGAAAAAAAATATCCGCCAAGGGAAAATGTTGTGAGGGACAATGGCATTTGTTATTATGTTGTGCCAGAAGACCGGGTATGGCCCCGATCAGTTGAATGCCAGATACAGGAGGGAGATTGCGGCGATTTCTGGCTTATTGACAGTGTAACAGCAGTGGTTGATGGGGTGAACATGGGGCCCACCAAAAATACCAGGGTTACTAAGAAAAGAGATAATGAAAAACCAACGGGCGAATGGAATCGCATAGAAGTCATAGCCCAAAAAGGGAAGTGTACACATATTGTAAATGGAGTAGTTGTAAATGAAGGCGAAAATGTTAGTCTGCGTTCGGGCAGGATACTCATTCAGTCCGAAGGAGCCGAAATCTTTTACCGGAAAATCGAAATTAAAGAGTTGTAGTATATGCCCTTTTTTGTAAGGTCGCTTCTAAAGGAGCGACCTTTTTTTTTAAAAAGAATCTTCTTGCAGGATTGAAAAAACAATCTGTATTCATTTCAAAAAAAACCTGTTGCTAAAATTGCTGAATGCTTTGCTAATGCATTGATGCTTTTCTGCCTCAGATAATATTTACTTGTGGTCAATATTATTTGGGTGTTTCAGACAATTAACGGTTGCCAATGATGTATTCGGGTCATAATGATATTGCCAGACGCATTTGTTATGCGCTTGTTAACTTCTATGCTGTTGTGCAAAACAGCCGCGCATTGTTTTCAGCCCAAAAATATTGTATGCCACCGGCAGAACGCTTTTCCTTTTTCCCTTACTCAATTCCTGATTCGATTTCACCAAATAAAAACTGTTAGTATGAGATTGTCTTTTTTTTCTCAGTCGCTGAAGATCGCGAACTGTAAAATCCCGGGTAAAAAAAGTCGCCTTTCTTGCTGGCTTTTTTGCCTGGTACTGGCTTCCACTGTTGTGCATGCACAATCATTGGTTGCTGTGAAGGGAACTGTTACGCGTCAGAATGGCGAGCCCCTTCCCGGCGTATCAATCATGGATAAAGCAGGCGGCAAAGGAACCACTACCCAGTCTGATGGGACGTTCCGAATGGACCTGCCTGCGGGTAGCGTTATTGTAATATCATATATTGGATACATCAGCAAAGAAATAAAGACCGGAACCTCGGCCACTTCAAATCTTACCATACCACTGGTAGAAAATAAAAACGAACTGGACCAGGTAATTGTGGTTGGATATGGAACCAGGAAAAAAAGCGATGTAACGGGGGCTATTACCTCCATCAGCTCGCAATCGATACAGGATGTGCCGGTGGCCAATTTAAGCCAGGCGCTGCAGGGACAGGGAGCAGGTATTGATGTGCAGAAAAGCGGTGGCAACAGCAAGCCTGGCCAGGCGCCTAATATTTTGATAAGAGGAACCCGGTCAGTACGGGCAGGCAATGCTCCGCTATTTATTATTGATGGAATTCCGTATGATGGAAATATCAATGATATTAACCAGGATGATGTTGCATCTGTGGAAGTTTTGAAGGATGCATCATCTACCGCTATTTATGGATCCAGGGGGGCTAACGGAGTTATACTGGTTTCCACCAAACGCGGAAGAGCGGGAACGAAACCGGTTATCACCTACAGCGGTTACGCGGGGTTCGTTAAAAATTTTGGCGAATACCCCATGATGAACGGACCGCAATATCTTGAACTAAAAAAATGGGCCAACTATATCGGCAAGCCCGGCACTTATACCAGCATTGACGACCCCAAAATTCTAACAGATGCTTTTTCACCGGAGGAAAGGCAGGGTATTGCCACCGGGCGTAGTACCGATTGGCAAAAACTGGTGTATAAAACAGGTCTGGCCACCAATCACCAACTGGGGATTAGTGGTGGAAACGAAAACACACAATATGCATTGTCGAGCGGATACTATAATGAAACCGGTGTATACTTCGGTCAGGGCTTTGAGCGGTATTCTTTAAAACTCAGCCTGGATCAGAAATTAGGCAATTTTATTAAAGTAGGAGTCAGCTCATTGAATAGTTTTACAAATACAAAAGGCGAAAATCAAAACCCGATGGGCCAGGCTTTGAGAGCCAGCCCGCTTGCTTCACCCTATGATTCTACCGGGGCATTGATTAATTATTTTGTTCCCGGCAGCGCCAACCAGGTGTGGAATCCGCTGGCAAATTTTTTACCGGGCGCAGTTGTAGAAAACCGGAAACGACTGGGCACTTTTACCACTTTATACATGGAAGCAAGTTTGCCGGCGGGCTTTAAATATAAATTCAATGCGGGAGCGGAACTAAGATCGGATGTATATGGAAATTTTTATGCCAGTAAAACCACCAACAACCTGGGTGGTCCATCCAGTGCTAATAATCTAACGACCTTCCGGACAAGTTATACCCTGGAAAACCTATTGACCTACGATCGGGTATTTGCGAAGAAACACAAAGTGAACTTTACGGGCTTGTTCAGCTACCAGTCGCTGGGGCAACAAACAAATTCGTTTTCCTATACCGGCATTTTATCTGATAATGCACAATATCTTAATCCTGCGCTGGGCTTTAACCTGCAGGGAACAGGTTCTTCTTCGCCCTGGTCATTGCTTTCTTATATGGGCAGGCTGAATTATGGGTTTAATGATAAATACCTGTTAACGCTCACGATGCGTTCGGACGGTTCTTCACGACTTGCCGACGGAAACAAATTCCATAGTTTCCCTTCGCTGGCAGTTGCATGGAATATGATGAAAGAAGGCTTTTTAGCGAAAACAAGCATGCTATCGAACTTAAAATTACGGGCCAGCTATGGATCTGTGGGTAATACCTCCATTGATCCTTTTGCAACCCAGGGTTCTTTAACAACGCAGGTGTACAATTATGGAACAGTGACAACTACCGGTGTTTATCCCAATAGTGTGCCCAATCCAACATTGGGCTGGGAATATACCTCCACGGTGAACCTGGGGCTCGATTTTGGATTTTTGCAAAACAGGATAGCCGGCTCGCTGGAACTGTATCATTCCTACACAAAAGATATGATTTTGCCTCAAAGCCTGCCGGCTACATCCGGTATTCCCAATGCCATTGTAACCAATGTTGGCAAATCGGAAAATAAAGGAATTGAATTGCATATCAGTACGGTCAACGTACAGGCAGTAAACAAGGGTGGTTTTACCTGGACATCCGATCTCAACCTGTTTATCAACCGCGGAAAAATAACTGCATTAAACCCAACGCTTAATACAACCGTAGATGGTAAGCTTGCAGATATCGGCAATAAATGGTTTGTCGGCCAGCCCATAGGCGCTTATTATGATTACCAGAAAAACGGCATCTGGCAGGCCAATGCTAAAGATACCGCTGCCGCACTGGCGCTTGGTCAATCAGTAACAGGTACCGGCTCGGTAATAGGACAAATACGGGTAATAGACAGAAATGGAAACAAAACAATCGATGCCGGCGATATGTATGTATTGGGCTCTCCTCAACCCAAATGGGAGGGAGGTTTAACCAACCGCTTTTCATTCAAAGGGGTTGATCTCACCATCGTGGCTTTTGCAAGAGTGGGTGGCATGATCTCTTCTACATTATATGGCGGTGGTTTTGCCAACACGCTGCAGGCAAATTATAATAATGTAAATATTCCATACTGGACGCCCACTAATCCCAGTAACGAATGGCCCAAGCCAAACTCGGCTCAAACCAATCCGCAGAAAAATTCTTTGCTGGGTTATTACGATGCAAGCTTTCTTAAAATCCGGAGTCTGAGTCTGGGATACAACTTATCACCTTCAATAATTCGAAAACTGGGTGCAAAGTCAATAAGAGTATATGCAACTGCACAGGATCCTTTCATCCTGTTCTCTCCTTATCGTAACAAATACCATGGACTGGATCCTGAAGCAGCCGGTACATCCACTAACCCCAATGCCAACATTAATGTAGATACACCTGCTACCTGGTCTATGATATTTGGTGTTAATGTAACCTTATAAATGCAAAAATGTCAATCATGAAAAATATATATAGAATTGTATTCATTTGCTTAACCGGGCTAATTGTATCGGAAAGCTGTAATAAAAAACTGGAAGAAAAACCGCAGTCAACACTCACGCCGGCCTTCTTCGCAACTGCACAGGGGTTTCAGTCGGGCCTGGATGCTGCTTATGGTGGTATGCGTAACCTGTGGGGGACAGAAAATCTATTTACAATGACCTGCATTGGCACGGATGAATTTATTACCGGCAATGATGGCAACAATGATATTAATAAGTACAACAGCAACTACAATCCCGGTAATGGAAAATTGTCGGGAATATGGAATCCCTGTTATACATTTATCAATACCTGCAATGGTTTAATTGATAATGCAGCCACATTAAAAGATATAGATGATGTTACTAAAAACAGGATGGTTGCGGAAGCAAAGTTTTTGCGTGCCAATTATTATTTCACCCTGGTGCAGTTTTGGGGTAATGTAACCCTGAACAAACAATTTCAAAGTACGCCCACTACTGCGGCCCAACGCGATCCAAAAGCTGATGTGTATAATTTCATCATACAGGATTTAAAAGATGCCATTGCCGGTCTTTCGCCCAGCCCTGTACAAAACAGCCTCCTGCCCGGCAAGGCCAATGCGGCTGCAGCCCGTCATGTACTGGCTAAAGTATATTTAACAAGGGCAAGTTCTTCTGCTGCCCAGTCAACCGATTATAAAAACGCATACGATACGGCAATGGCATTGATTAATGCCAGGAGTTCGTTGGGTTTGGGATTGCTGCCCGACTTTGGCAACGTTTTTAAAGAAGGCAATGAATCGAATATTGAAGTATTGTGGACCGTTCAGCATACATCCAATATTCCTTTCAATGGACCCAATAACAGCAGTGGAACGGACAATGTGTTAAACCATATGTGGGTACCAAAATATGAAACGTTTGTGCCGGGTATGCAGCGTGATGTTATTAACGGCCGGCCTTATATAAGGGCAGTAACTACCCGCTGGTTAACAGACACCGTATTTGCGGATAAAATAAATGATACGCGGTACAGTAAGACATTCCAGACAGTTTGGTATTGTAATTATGCAGCGGGTATTCCAAAATGGCCAAACCCTGTGCCTGCAGGTGTAGATCCGGCATTGGCTGGTAAATTAAAATTTAGTCCCGGTGATACGGCCTGTTATATGCCGGGCGTGGATGTTAGTGATGCAAAGATCGCTTCCACCCGTTATTTGCTGATGCCGCCGCGGAAATACAATATCCAGATGGGACCTGCCATGAATAAATATTTTGATACAAAGCGTGCCGATCAAAACGCACCTTCTATCAGGCCGGTGATTGTATGGACATTATCAGAAACTTATTTGATTGCCGCTGAAGCGGCGTATATGATGGGTCAGCCTGCACTTGCCGTTCCGCTGATTAATACCATTCGCGAAAGGGCCGCTTATCCAACCGGTAATGCAGCTGCGATGGATATCACTGTTTCCAATCTTAGTCTTGATTTTATCCTGGATGAACGTTCAAGAGAACTCTGCGGACAAATGGTGAGATGGTATGATTTGGTAAGGACGCATAATCTGCTGACCCGCGTTATGAAGCACAATACCGAAGGGGCGCCGAATATTGTACCAAAGGATACGCTGAGGCCTATCCCCCAGGGACAAATGAATGCGGTTACCACAGGCCCTGCGTATGGACCAATGGGTGATCCGCTTTGGAACTAATGCATTAGCTTGCAAAACGGAAAAGGTCAATCCGCGAACAGAAAAGCAACTGCCCTTCTCCGCTAGTAAAATATTATGCTGATGAAATACATCGCTTTTTTTGGTGTACTGGTTTTAACAGTGGCTGCGGAATATTCATCCGTTGCACAGACAAGGCCCGACAGTTTGACCAGGCCGGCCACTACACGGCCTGCGGCGCGTGCGCCCGCGCCGGATAAACTTCCCGGTAAGGGATTGGCGCAGCATGATTTTTTATATGCGGGGGGATGGGATACGCGAAAAGACACACAGACCGTATTCCGCGTTATGGCGGGAAAAGTTGTTTGGACCTGGTCAATCCCCATTAAAGATCACAACGGGCAATTAAGTGAATTCAGTGATATACACCAGTTGTCCAACGGCAACGTACTATATGCGTGTAAAACAGGCGCCGCAGAGGTAACAAAGGACCGTAAGATAATATGGAGCTATGAATGCCCGGCGAGGTCTGAGTGTCATTCTGCACAGCCGGTTGGCCTGGACAAGGTGTTCTTATGTCAGAACGGGACGCCTGCAAAAGTGATGCTTGTCAATAAAAGGACCGGTAAAATTGAGATGGAGCATGAAGTGAAGACTGCAAAACCCGAAGATCCGAATTCGGTACATGGACAGTTTCGCAATGTGCGCATGACCAATACCGGTACTTATCTGCTGGCGCACATGAATATGGGTAAGGTAATAGAATACGACAAGAACTGGAACATCATCTGGTCGGTAGACGCTCCTTCTGCCTGGTTGGCGGTGAGACTTAAAAATGGCAATACACTTATTAGTGGCAACCATCATGGCTATGTGCGCGAAGTAAATAACAAAGGTGAGATTGTCTGGGAAATAAATAAGGATGACTTTCCCGGATTTCCGCTCTATACTGTTCAGGGGCTTAACCGGCTTGCAAATGGTAATACGGTCATCAGCAACTGGGGCGGATCAATCCCAAAGGAAGACTGGGATAAAGTAGTGCAGGTGCTGGAAGTAACACCGGATAAAAAATTGGTATGGGCTGTTTGTCAGTGGAAAGATCCCGACCTGGGTCCCTCCTCTAATATACAATTGCTCGATGAGAAGGGTAAAGAAGAGAAAGGGGCATTGCAACGGTAAATTGGCTGGTAAAAAACACAAAGATCATTATGTTTTCCTGAATTTTTTTTCGTATAGCAGTCAGTTTGGATAAAGTGCAGCGCGTAAGGCGCTGTACTTTTTTTGTTCATAATACGTACTGCCGGGTTTTTAATCACAGTCAGTGTAGTAATAAATAATATTTCAGCGTATTTCGTGCGTTCATCTACGCATCTTCACCATTTTTTTGTTTGCTCCGTTTTCAAAAACGATAATTTGTTTTGCCCTGGAGAGATCACCACCGTCTGCAGTAATCCTTTCGCAGGCGGCACCTTCCACACGAAGAAACACTGCAGCCGGTGATAGTATTCTTGCAGCGGTCAGCAAAATATCCTTTGCATTGATACATCTGATAAGCTCCGAAGCCGGATTACCCATTGCACTCAATCCATTAATAGAAGCACCTTCTACATTGTCGAAAATGATTGCGGGCCTGGCATCCGGTTGATCATATTCAAACCGCACATTTTGTAAGTGAAGGCCTTTTACGTTGCGGGCATACATACCATATGCGGGCGGACCCCCGGGCGCCGGATCCCATACACCAAAATATTCGGCAGCAATTTTTGGTATATCGCGCTTGGCTGCCTGTGCTGCTGTACCCCCACCGGCATACCTGATATGCACATCCGTAAAGCTTATGTTTTCCAGGTAGTATTCATTCATGGCATTCAGGGTAATGCAGGAATTCTTTTCACCTTCGCGTATACTTACACCAAAATGAATATCAGGGTGGTCAACCGGTTGCGCCACCACAGTAGCTCGGATAGCGTTAAATACAATATTGCGGATAAAAGATTTTTTTGCGGGCTGCGCGTTTTCATTATTATCGGCTGGTTTATTGGAAGGGCCGCTAAACCCTATTCCAATGGGACCTGTTACATTTTGCATCACAATATTGGAAAAAATCAGGTTTTCAATATTTGCCTTTCCTGCGCTAATCTTTACAGGACAGCCATAGGTATCATAAATCAGGCAATTACTAATAGTGATGTTTTGTGATTCGCCGCCACCAAAACGAAAGACCGACCATCTTGTACTGAAACTGCAATTGGTAACGGTCACAAATTTATTGCTGCCAAACAATGCACACGCATCATCCTGGCATTGTACATCGCAATTATCCAGGTGTACATGTTCGCTGTCGTTAAAGTGAAATCCATCGTTGTTTCTGTTTACACGGTTATATATTCGTACGCCATTTGCATACACCTGTTTGCAATAGAGAATACGAAGGCAATGATAGGCACTGGCGGTAAAAAAAACATCGTTCATCCTTAGATTGGTACATTGATAAAAGACTGCCAGGTGCGGCCGGTCAAAATTGCCACCCACACCATGCTGACCGGGGCCGGTATTATCACCTTTGCCATTATAAAAGGCAAGACCATTGCCATCAATGGTTCCTTTTCCTTCAATAGTAATATTTTCTGCTTTTACGGCGTATAAAAAAACAATATTGCCATTGCTCCCGGGTACGCCTCTGCCTGCAACGTAATCTTCGCGTGCAGGGCTGCCCAGCAATTTTCCGGACGCAACAATATGCAGCGTTGTATTGGATTTTAATTCTATTGTACCTGACAGGAAATCACCTGCCGGAATTAAAACGGTTCCGCCTTTATCGTGATAACAGGCGTCTATGGCTTTCTGAATGGCAACGGTGTTCAGCGTTTTGCCATCACCGATAGCGCCATGGTCGACTATGTTATAAATGCCTGCCCCGGATACCTTATCCTGCGGTGGACCTGGCGCAGCAGATGCTTTTGTACCAATCATACCCGCTCCGGCAGCCGCAAGTACGGGAACTGAAACACGGTCCAGCCATTGACGGCGGGAAAGGGGATTTTTTTCGTTCATAACAACTATTATCTGATTAAAATGATTGGCCACAAGGGATCAACCTATATTTTGGGCTGCTAAAAGCTAAGAGCTAAAAGCTAAAAGCTACTGATTGTAAATACTCACCTTCTCTTATCCATATCAACCAGCTTGTCCTTGGCTTTAATGATTTCAGCGCCTGCCATTAAAAAAACACCGAGTCCATGGGTGTCATTTGTTTCCTTCGGGCGGTTATAGTAATAGCGTATATCTTCTTCAATAGACGTGCCGATGCAGATATCGGTCAGTTGTCCGTCGGCAGTCACTTTTTGCGCCAGCGCGTCCCATCCATTTTGGGCAACACTAAAAAAACGGGCAGGTATCCAGCCTTCATTTACCGATTTAGCAATGGCATATACAAACATAGCGGTTACAGAAGACTCCTGGTACGAATCAGGTTTGTCTAATATTTGGTGCCACATACCGGTGGGATCCTGGTAACGTGAAAATCCAACCAGCTGGCGCAGTAATAATTTGATAAGTGCGGCCCTTTTGGGATGATTGGCCGGCAGGTTATTCAGCAATTCAACCTGCGCCAATGCAACCCAGCCATTGCATCGTCCCCAATGGGCTACCCCATTCATGTTTTCGTCATTATAGAAAGCATGGTAATACAAACCCGCGGCTGTATCATATATATAACGGTTAAAATTTTCGACCTGCTGAATAGCAAAATCAAAATATTTATTGTCGCCGGTTAGTTTGCCCATCCTTGCCAGGTAAGGCACACTCATATAAAGATCATCAGCCCATAAGGTCATTTTCCGCGGACCGTTCCTGGCCAGTGTGCCGTCCGGAAACCGAACCTGTTTGTTAAGAATATAATCGCTTACCCGGTTCAGGTAATCGAGGTAATCTTCCTTTTTATCAAACGCATATACATCCAGTAATCCGGCCGACATAGAACCGCAATCATCCAGTGAACCGATGCGAAACACAGGACGGTACTCAATATTCTGCCTTCCTGCATCAAACTGGCGTTTAAAATAACCGAGGTTATCGAAAATAAAACGAAAATTTTTTCTTGAATAATCAGCATACTTTGGATCATGCAGTATATTACTGAGCCGCAGCATGCCTACGGTAAGCACACCGTTTACATACATCCATTTATTGAATTTGCTTTCTGCTTTTACATTCACCGAAGTATCTTTTCCCCCGGTATTGGCAAACTTTTCATTTGTCTTATTATTCAAAAATTGAAAGCTGGTGGTTTGAATAATATTATCTGCCACCCGGCGAACGATTTCTTCCGGAGACGGCTTTAATTGAGCAGATACTGCGATGGGAATTAATAATAATGGCAAAAAGAATCGTTTCATAATTGTATGTTTTGAAGAATCATGTATAACGCAATTTGGGTATTTTTTTATGTGTCACCCGCTTCCGCATTGTTTCTCTCTGTAATATTCCGATTTTTTTAATTTGCCTGTGCTTCCTTGCCAGAATAGCTGAATGGATTGCCAATGCAGTTTGCGGCCGCCTTGCCGGGGAAGTGTAGGATTGTATTGTATCTTACAGAACCAGGGAAATAAGAATAAACAAACAAATAAGCCATATGATGAATAGCAAACGGGCCGTACAAGCGTGCGACGCCATAACATGTTTGGGCCAGGCCGTCAGAAAAACCGCATGGAAAACCAGCGGCCGGAAAATAGTAAAACTGAACAGGAGGTGCATGTTCATTTCCATTTTACTGTTCGTTTATTCCTGTCTTCCTGCCCAGTCCGATAAACTTTCCCGGCAAAACGACCGTTGGACCATTCAGCCGGATGGGGGCATAGAATGGAGGATTGATAACCGCCTGCCGCATTTTGATCATATTGAAATGAGCGGAGAAAAGGTTTCTATGTGGGTACAGTATGGTGTAGACACATCGGGCAAGGCCATACTGAACCGTACGATGGTGTTTCCGGGTTTCCGGCTATTGCCACAGCAGACGATTGCCAGTATGATGTATAATGTTACCGATGAAACATTGCCAAGGATACTGATAAACAACCACCTGTTAAAGGCCGGCACGTATAGCGCCGCGGTAGCGATTGATCAGCCGGAAGAAGTAAGTAGTATTCGTATTAAAGGTATCATGACAATCAGCAGCAGGATCGGCAGGGAGAAGACTATAACGCTTATCCGTACACTTTTTCCTTCTGTTGATAAACCAATGGCCATTGAGCAATGGGTCTTTATCAATACAGGGAAACAGGCCGCAAAGATTGAAATGGAATACCTGAACAGGGAAACCCGGCCCGCTGCAGAGCGAACTACACCTGTGCAGCATAGTTTTATTGTATCAACGATCAACGCAGGGATTAAAACTGTCGCGCCCGGCGATTCTGCAGTTTTTGCTCTTGTGTATCAGGCGGTCAATGCGAATAATGCATTTGTAACGCCGGTTGTGGAGGTGGAACTGGCAGCAAGGAAAAACAGGATACAACAATTCATTTCACTCTTGCAATTGGAAACACCGGATACAATGCTGAATACCGCATTCGCGTTTGCTAAAATAAGAGCTTCAGAAAGTATTTATAAAACCAAGGGCGGGTATATGCACAGTCCGGGAGGGCTCCGTTATTATGCGGCCATCTGGGCAAATGACCAGGCTGAATATGTAAATCCATTCTTTGCATTCCTGGGCGATGAAATAGCAAACCAGGCTGCGATGAATGCTTACCGCTGGTTTGCAAAATATATGAATCCCGATTACACACCCATACCCAGTTCCATTATTGCAGAAGGAGACGGCATTTGGCATGGTGCCAAAGACAGGGGCGATATGGCTATGATAGCGTATGGCGCCGGACGTTATGCGCTGGCAAACGGCAATATAGATTCTGCAAAAGCATTATGGCCCCTGATAGAATGGTGCCTGGAGTATTTAAAACGAAAACTGACAGCAGATGGCGTGGTATATTCTGAGAGCGATGAACTGGAAGGGCGCTTTCCTTCAGGTAAAGCCAATCTTAATACCAGTTCTTTGAATTACGACGCATTGCGTTCTGCGGCTTATCTCGGCAAACTATTGGGTAAACCCGCCGTACAAATAAAAGCCTATGAAGAGCAGGCGGCTTTACTTCGGTTGAATATTGAAAAATATTTTGGGTCAACCATAGATGGATTTAATACTTACCGTTATTACAAAGGCAATGATACTTTGCGTGCATGGATTGCCACGCCGTTAACAGTTGATATATTTGACAGGAAGGAAGGTACGATTGCGGCATTATTTTCTCCGCGCTTATGGACGGAAGACGGATTGGCGTCGCTGGCGGGGAATAAAACTTTCTGGGATCGTTCAACTTTATATGGCTTACGGGGAGCATTTGCTGCCGGTGAAACGGAGAAAGCATTTATCTTCCTGCAATATTTTTCCCGGCGAAGGTTATTGGGTGAACATGTACCTTATGCAGTAGAAGCATATCCCGAGGGCAATCAGCGGCATTTATCAGCAGAGAGTGGTTTGTATTGCCGCATTTATACAGAGGGTATGTTTGGCATACGGCCAACCGGCTTTAACAGTTTTAATTGTACACCCCGCCTGCCCGCCGCATGGAACCACATGGCATTGCGCAATATTCATTCCTTTGGAAACGTATTTGACCTGGAAGTGGAAAGAGCTGGTAGTGGCAAGCTTATCATCAGTATAAAAAAAGCCGGACAGGAAAAAAAATATGCCGTGAAAGAAGGCGCTACACAGAAAATTCAATTATAATCATCCGGATACCAAATTCATGAGCTCCATTTTTATTCTTATTGCGGGAATGGCCACCGTACTGGCAGGTATACTGCTGCTTCGCCTTCATCCGGTACTTGCATTGCTTGGGGGTGCCGTATTGGTTGGCTTTCTTACTTCGCCCTTCCTGCTGCAACAATACGCAACAGGTAAATTGTTCTCTGCGCAACAGGTGAAAGCCTTATTGGAACAATCAACCGGAGAACGTGTAGCCAGGGGTTTTGGCAATACCTGCGAAAGGGTAGGCTTATTAATTCTGCTGGCATCATTTACAGGTAAATGCCTGCTGGAAAGTGGCGCAGCCGAACGCATTGTTCGTTCTTTAATAAAAGCATCCGGAGAAAAGAAAGCGCCTTTATCTTTTACCATTGGCAGTTTTATACTGGCGGTACCCACTTTTTTTGAAGCGGTCTTCTACCTTATGATTCCATTGGCGCGCATCATGGGTATCCGTAACCCGAAATCATTTCCTCTTTTTATCATGGCCATTGTTGCAGGCGCTTCCATGGCCGGAGCACTGGTGCCGCCTACCCCGGGCCCATTGTTTGCAGCAGGCGCACTGGGCGTCAATATAGGGCTGATGATAGTAATGGGCTCTGTCATTGGACTGGTATGTGCGGGCGCCGGATTATTCTATGCTCACAGGATAAACAGACGCCAGAATATACCCATGAGGGCAACACCCGATACAGATGCAGCAGCAATGAAAGAATGGCTGAATAAAAACACGTCCGAGCTGCCTTCTTTTTTTCTCTCGATACTTCCGATAGCCATACCAGTTATATTATTAACCGGCCGTACCATAATCAACAACAGTAAAATGAATTTACCGGATGGCCTGCGCATTTTTTTTAACGGCGCCGGCGATCCAACCATCGCACTTTTTATTGCAACAGGAATCGCATTATTTATTTTGGTAAAAAAATTGGGCTATCGCCTGCAGGAATTAAAGCAACCAATGGAAGACGCAGTGTACAGCGCCGGTTCAATCGTGTTGATTGTTGCTTCAGGCGGGGCATTCGGTGCTATGATTCAGCAAACAGCGATTGGCAATACGCTGGTTGCACTTACACCTGGTATAAAACTCGCCATTTTGCCATTGGCATTTTTAATAACAGCTGTCATCCGCACTTCACAGGGGTCGGCCACCGTGGCCATGATCACGGCCGCAGGTATCATTGCAGCTTTCAATACCCCCGGTGCTCTTGGCTTTCACCCGGTTTACCTGGCTGCTGTTATTGGCTGCGGAGCTAAAGTATTTCCATGGATGAATGATGCTGGTTTCTGGATTGTTTGTAAAATGAGCGGATTTACGGAACGGGAAACCTTCCGCAATTATTCTATGGTGCTGATAATAATGGGCTTCACCGGGCTCATAGTTACCATGCTACTGGCTACACTATTTCCATTGATCTGAATATGAAGAAGGGTGCAACTAAAAACAATAAATTGCAAATATGAAAATTAAAGATCTGCGTGTGCATTCCATCGCTATTGCTGATCCGCCACTAAGGAGTTCGTACGGGCTGCACGCGCCGTATGCGCTACGCACGATCATTGAATTGGAAAGTGAAGATGGCATCACCGGAATTAATGAAACTTATGGCGGCGAAGTACCTGCGGCAGCATTACTGGCTTTTAAGGAGCAGCTCATAGGTGCAAACCCGTTTCGTATAACTGGCATGCTTAGCCCGGAAATGAAATATAAGCATGACAACAATGATCGCTCGCAGACTTATATGGTGCCCGGAGAAAATCCGCTGGATGAAACCTCGCGAAGTTTTGCAGCTATTGAAGTTGCCTGTCTCGACCTGATTGGTAAAAGCATCGGGGTGCCCGTTTGCGATCTGATCGGTGGCAGGGTACGCGACAAAGTGCCGTTTTCTGCTTATCCTTTTTATAAACATGCAGGTGGTGGCGGAGAGGGAAAAGACATTCGAGAAGATGAATACGGAGAAGCATTATCACCCGATGCCCTGGTAAATCAGGTAAAAAAAATGATCGCAACCTATGGGTTTGGGTCTGTTAAATTCAAAGCAGGTGTACTGGACCCTTCGGTTGAAATAGAAACCATTCAGCAGCTTTACAAAGAACTGGGTCCTGGAGTGCCTTTGCGCATTGATCCCAATTCGGCATGGACGGTTGCTACTTCGGTACGGGTTGGCAAAGCGCTTGCACTTGAATTATCCGGAGGCGGTTACCTGGAAGATCCAACGGCCGGGATAGATGGTATGGCTGCCGTGCGCAAACAACTGATCGCGATGGGAATTGATACACCCCTCGCAAGCAATGTAGCCATCACTTCATTCAGCGATATCCCGGAATCTGTGGCTAAAGATGCCGTGCAGATTATTTTATGCGATCATCATTACTGGGGAGGCATGAGGCAGGTGCAGCATCTTGCAAAACTGGCGGAAACTTTTGGTATCGGCCTCTCCATGCATTCCAACAGCCACCTGGGTGTATCATTGATGGCTATGGCGCATGTGGCAGCGGCAACACCGCATCTCACGTATGCCTGCGATACGCATTATCCATGGCAACAGGAAAAAGATGAAGTGGTAGATGGCGGAAGGATACCGATAATAGACGGTTGCGTTACCATTACTGATAAGCCAGGATTGGGTGTTAGCCTCGATTTGGACCAGGTAGAAAGAGGAAAAGAACGATACTGGAAAACTTCTTATAAGAAAAGGGATGACGAAGCGCAAATGCGTAAACATGTTGATCCTGATTGGAAGCGCGTTTTACCTAGATGGTAATTGGGAATTAGGAATTAGGAATTTGGAATTGGTATTCCGGGTTTAGAAATAGCTGGTAATTTGATATTTTTACACCGTTAAAAAATAAGGGCTAACAACTAACAGCTTAAAGCTAAAAGCTACATATGAAAAGCATTAAGGAAAGAATTTCTGCCGGTGAAACGGTGCATGGCAGCTGGGTAAACCTTGGATCAACGGTGTCTGCCGAAATTACCGGTAATGCGGGGTTCGACTGGGTGCTGATTGATCTGGAGCACGGCGCAGGAAATGACGCGGTTATGTACCAGCAACTACAAGCATTGGAAAGTACACCAGCGTCGGTACTGGTGCGTATTGACGAACTATCAAGACCCAGGGCCCAACGCATCCTCGATGCGGGTGCTGCGGGCATCATGTTCCCGCGAATTGATACGCCAGCAGAAGCTGCTTTGGCGGCGGGCATGTTATATTATCCGCCAAAAGGAACAAGAGGTATGGCAAAAATGATAAGGGCCAGTGGTTTTGGAAAATCGGTGAATGATTATGAAGACATGCAGAAAAAATTACTTGGCATCGTGCAGATAGAAACAATCAATGCGGTAAAGGAGATCAATGCCATTGCTGCAACAGACGGTGTGGATGTATTATTTGTAGGCCCTTCAGATCTAACCATGGCGCTGGGAATATTCAACCAGTTTGACCATCCGGTGTACCAGCAGGCCATACAGCAGGTAGCGCAGGCCGCAAAAAACAATGGCAGGGCGGCAGGTGTTTTGTTGCAGGATATTAACGAATATAAAATGTATCACCAGATGGGTTATCGTTTTATTGCCTGCGGCGGCGACGCTGCATTTGTGGCAAGAGGTGCTGCGCAAATGGTAAAACAGCTGAAAGAAAAGCGTGAGGCGTGAGGCGTGAGTTGTGAGGCGTGAGCGGTACGTCGAGCGTCCAATGTCACAGGCGGCAATTATTGTCATCGCTAACCAATGCCGGCTTCTTATTCAATTCAGATACAGACCTGCCATCTATCTTAATTATCCATATTTTCTATCCTGATTTCATTAGAATTTTTCAATTTCACCGTCTCCGCAGTCTGCGGCTTTACCAATTTGATATCGCTGATTTTTGCACCCATTACATCTTCTAAAAAAAACGGGAAGCGGTTATCGGTCTGCTCACAGTAAAAACTACTGTTCTTTACCGTTAGCCCGGCCACATGCCTTGCCCAGATGCCATAAGAAGGCGCTGTTTTCAAGTTGGATGCATTGTATTGGCCAACACCCAGTTCCGGCGGTATAGCTGAAGTGTCCGTTAGGGGGTTGCCGCCTTTTACCAGTACATGTACGTCATTGAAAACAATATTCCGCACATAGCCGGTATGCATTCCATTGGGTAATTTAAAATTCAGGCCGCCTTCTACCACTGCCGCATCAGGCAGTTTGTACCCTGCAATAATGGGCGTGGTCCTGCGCTGTGTACCATCGTAAGCTTTCCACCTTCCGTTTTTGCCACCATAGGAACTACCGGCATACACTTCGGTGATATCAATGCCATTAAGGATGATGTTTTCTACCATCCCTATATTTACATTGGTCACTAATAACTCATCATGTTGTACACCATTCTCCTCAAATTTATAACGGCCGGCATCAGCTCCTATGATGCGTCCCCGGTTAGAAATAGAAATAAAAAACGGCGTATAAGTCCTCAGCATTTTTGAACGGTTATGAAGCGGTCCGGTGTGGCCGCAGTTAAGATGTATATCTTTAATATGCGCACCATCGTTGGTAGAAATGGAGAAGCCTGCTTTGTTGGCGCCGAGCACATAAATATTATCAACATGCACATCCTTGATATCATCTGCTGTTTCAGAACCTATCTGGAACAAATTGCAATTGGTATCGCCAATAATATTACGCACTTTGCAATGTGCGGCCGGACGCGTAAAGCCCAGCGAACAATCGGAACCTGGTTTTATAATGTCGTCTGAGGTTACCTTACAATAAATATTGGTAGCGGTAACATGGTTGCAAGCCATAAAATCATAGATATCACGGCTATTGGAGTTGTTGTTTTTTCCGAAATAGGTGTCGTGTACATTGAGGTTATCAGTACCGGTAGCCAGTAAAGCAAAGTGACCCGAGCGGTCAATGTTCAACATGTTTTCTATTCCAAAATCTTTAGACCCGTCTTTGTTGATATAGTACGGTTCGTCTTTTGTTGAATCGTACCATAGATCATCTTCCCGTTGAATGCCGCCTATTTCAAGATTGGTGCATAGTTTAAAGCTGAACATTTTATCTGTGCGGTTACCGGCTGTATTCTTCATAACATTATCGCCGTTCACCAGGTTGCCATTGCCGGTAATAAGCCCATTGCCAATGATTTTGATATTGTTGAGCCTTTCCCCAAAAAACATGGCATTGTTGAAATAATGATGTCCCACATCCTGCTTGGTCATATAATTTTCCGGGTCTTCATAAGGGCCTGTATCAGTTGGAGACAGACCTGAGCGGTACTTCTTATCACTGAACCAGGTAGTTTCTGGTTCATCGCCGCCTTTTATCGCTTTAATGATAGCCCCCTTTTCAACATACAGGTAAACATTGCTTTTCAGGTGGATGGTTCTCACGTTATATATGCCGGCACTAAACGCCAGTGTGCCACCGCCGATTTCGTTTAGATAATCAATCGCTCCGTTTATTTTCTCCGTATTATCCATCGTGCTGTCTGCTACAATGCCGAAACTTTTGGTATCCATTTTTCCGGAAAAAAAATAAACCGGGTTAGACAATCCCCTGTATACCCCGTCATTAACGGACAGTTTAAACTGATAAAGCTGGTTAGGAACCAGCGCGGAAATACTTGCAGTAGAGGTAGAACGATCAATGATGGCCGATGAACGAGTCCAGGTTTTCCCTTTGTCGGCGGACTGCATTATCTGAACAGCTGTATTGCGCAAAGCAGAGGCCCACTTAAAATTGCATTTAGTATAAGTATCGGATAGTTCTTTGTAGGAGAGCCCCTGGTCAGTCACTCTTTCAAAATCCGAAATGGTGGAGACAACTGTAAGAATGGCATTTTCAGTACCCGTGCCGGCACTTGTTAAAACCGCTGGTTGTGAAGTTGTATAACTGGCGCTCAAAAGATATTTTCCTGCTTTATTGAGCGAAACATTTCCAATAACAATTGTCAGATCTGCCCCATTAGCCGGCCTTAGATCAAGATGTTTGAATAGAAGTACCGTGTTTCCATCGGCTGATTTTGTTATTTCAACTTCACCTATCTTATTATAAGAATAATGGCGCCCGGTACGCCCGATGGACCGGGTAGCCAGATCTTTTAATTTTACTTCGCCGCGGCCAATAACATTTACAGTTGTGTTTTCTGATACCACTTTTATACCGGGTGGAAGAATTATTTTAACCGTTGCATCGGGGGTTCTTTGTCCGGCAGTAAAAAACAGTGTCAAATCAGTATTGGTATGCACTGTTATTTTATTATTTTTTAAATAGAGCTGACCGCTGATCGCCAATGGACTTGTTATAATGTTATACGTTTTAACCGCTTTACCATTCTCTGCTGTTACTGTAAGATGGTCGCCGGTTAATAAGGGCCCTTCCTGTTTTGGGTTACCCAATTTATCAGTTACCTGGTATTGCTGAGCTGATCCGTTTTTGGAATGTATTTCCTGGAGTAGCTGTCTGATGGTTGGTTTGGTAGAAACCAGGCCCTGGTCTTCGGGGCTATCAACTGTATATGAAAAAGTAGTTCCATCAATAACTATAATCGTATCCTTTTTGATGGCGATACGTATTGATTGGCCGGCAACTATTTCTGTTCCTGGTGTCGGCAACGGTGTTTTCTGGCCAATTGCACAGGCGGGTACTAAAAATAATATTATAATAGCCGGCCATATAAATTTGCGCATACTGATGAATAAGAAAAGTTGGTGAATACGGGTTGCCGGCAACAGGATATTGCGGCATACTCCATGAAGGTATTCCAATAATTGCCCGGCTGGATAAAGACAATTATCATTAAACTATATTTAATTGGCATAAGTTTATTCTTCAGACAATTCGTAGATATTGCTTGTCAAAGAATTTAACCGGCCAGCAGTGAGGTTTAAACCAATGCTCATCAGGTATTCGCCGGTTAACACCTTGTCATTGTCGGGCAGGGCCGATTTTGTTTCCGGAAACAGGTTGATTTCTTTAATGCGGTATTTTTTATTTGGATCGAGTCCCTGCAACAGAACCCTTGAAAAAACATCTTTTCTTCTAATATTGGTGATATAATTAAAAAGAATGGCCTTGCTTTTGTTTTCATTCACATACATCAATACGGCGCGGCTCTCTTCATAGGGAGAAATAAGGCGGTACAGATCACCCTGCCAGATAATATCGCTGATTCGCTTGTATGTTTTTACGGCTTCCTGGCTGAACTGCAGTTCCTGTGGTACAAAACTATTTACGCGTATATCATAGCCCAGCTTTCCCATCATAGCCACATCTGTTCTGAATTTCAAAGACTGTTTGCCCATACTGGTAACATGTGCGGAAATGGTATTGGCAGGAAAAAAATAAGAATAACCCCATTGAATAAAGATTCTTTCCAGCCCGTCTGTATTATCACTGGGCCAGAATTCGGTAAAATATTTCATAGCGCCGTAATCAATACGTCCGCCGCCTCCGGAACAAAGCATAATAGGCAAATGCGGGTATTTGACGCGGATGCGATCCATTACTTTGTACAGGCTCCTGGCATATTCTATATAAAGATGGGTTTGCTTTTCTTTCAGGTAGGGCGACCAGGCATTGGTCATGCTGCGGTTGCAATCCCATTTAATAAATGCAAGGCCAGGGTATTTAGTCAGCATATCATCTACAATAGAAAAAACAAAGTCCTGCACTTTCGGGTTGATAAGGTCAAGAACCAGTTGATTGCGGCCATAACTTTCCGGACGGTTGGGCAATTTAAGTATCCAGTCCGGGTGTTTTTCATACAGTTCACTTTTTGGATTTACCATTTCAGGCTCCAGCCAGATGCCGAACTTGATCCCTTTTTTTTCAGCCTCTTTTACTAAAAATCCAATACCGCTGGGTAATTTCTTTTTATCTTCCTGCCAATCGCCCAAAGCGGCTTTATCATCATTACGCGGATATTTGTTGCCAAACCAGCCATCGTCTAATAGAAAAAGATCGGCGCCCAGCTTTTTTGCTTCATCAAACAATTCCACCAATCCAGTTTCGGTAAAATTGGTATGTGTTGCTTCCCAGTTATTGAGTAATACCATCCTGGGCGCTTCGCCATCCAGCACGGCGTATTTCCTGGCCCAGCGGTGAAGATTACGGCTGGCCTGACCCTTACCGTTAGCTGAATAAGTGAAGGTGAATGCGGGTGTGGTAAATGTTTCGCCCGGCGACAAATTATATTCAGAAGCATATGGGTTAATGCCCGTATGAACCCGTAAACCATTGCGCTGATCAATTTCAAAACTGAATTTGAAATTGCCTGTCCAGTCCAGCGAACCGGCTATCAATTCCCCCGCTGTTTCTGTGGATGGCTTATTGAGCGAGAGAAAGAATACCTGCGACTGGTAAAAATTAGTGCGCGCTCCTAATTTACTCTCAATGGATTTTATACCATTGGTTAATTTCTCTTCCACCATATTCATTTCCCTGGCCCAGTCGCCATGGAACTGGGTGAGCCAGTATTCATCTGCAGTAAAATGTAATAACGAAGAGTTGTAATGGGTAAGCAATACAGGTTTTGCTTCGTTGTGTTTTATTTCCGTCCAGGTTTTTATAACATCTTCATTAAAATAACTGCTGTAGTGTAGCGCAATTTCCACAGGGTATACCGGATCCTTCAGCAATATGGTTGTTTGGCTGAGATTGCCATTGACAGTTGTCTGGTGAGAGACGTATTTCAGTTCAAGAGAAGGGTTGCCGTCTGCATGTATCATTCTTACGGAAGGTTCAAACTGGTTCTCCATACCGGCCGTCAGGTAGACTTCCTGGCCACCCCTGATCTGTTCATAATCTGCCTTGTTCAATTTTTTGCCGAGATAGGATTGATTGACATTTTGATTATTGTCAACCACTAATACAAGGGCAACTGTTTTTGTCTCTATGATGATGGTTTTTCCCGGTTGTGCAAAAGTTGTAAACGAACAAAGCAGCGTGAGGATGTTGAACAGGTATTTTTTCATAAATATATTAAGCAATGGCGTGCAGAAATGAATAGGAAGGTAACAAAGAAACAGTCTTTAGCAGAATAAACCGCAAAAAGGCTGTCTCTTTATTGAGTTATTTTAGCAAAACGCAAAGCTTCCTGTAAGAACGTGTCCGCCGTTGTTGGGTGTTTTCACCAACAACCCGAAGCAAAAGCGAAATACCGGATTGGGCGGCTGGAATTTTTCGTGATTGATTATAAGGGCAACCAGGCTTCACACTTTCTTATCCGATCCATTGCCGGCAATATGCACAACCCGTTCCTCCGGAACGGCAAAAAAACTATACAAATCATTTCTACCCACAATGCCCCCCGCCGGGGTGCCGATTTCCGGATATTGAGTCTGTCTCGCGGTTAGTGAAGAAAAGAGTGCATATCAACATTTACTTCATTCATCGTCCACTTTATTCATCGTCGGTCTGACCTTCGGTACCAACCGCGATACCTCATTTCCACACCTGCCTGCGGCCATACACGATTATCATTTTAAATCATAACCATCATGAAAATCCGCGTTCCATCAGATCGGTCAAAGCATTTCCCGCCGTTGTTGGTGTTATCACCACCAACCCGAAGCAAAAGCACGCCGGATTAAACAACTGTAATAAAAAACGATACAAATCATGTCTCAACGCTCTCCGCCGGGACGGCGTTTGCCGGATATTACGCCTGTCACGTAATCGAAGTTAGACAGCACCTGTGTTATGCCGTTAGCTGTCCCATAAATTCCCGCTGGTAGGTAAGTGGGCTCTTACTGGTGATAAGTTTGAAATATTTATGGAAGCTGGTGAAGTTATTAAATCCGCTTTCATAGCAAAGCTGTTTGATGCTGAGATTGTTTTCAATAAGCAATTTGCAGGCATGGCCCACGCGGATCTCAATCAAAAACTGGGAATAGGTTTTCCGGGTTCTTGACTTAAAATAGCGGCAGAAGGAATTGGGGCTGATATTGGCGACACCTGCAATCTCTTCCAGTTGAATGGCGCGTTTAAAATTCTTTATGCTATAGTCGTAGATAGCATTGATGCGATCTTTTTCATCTTCCACCACATCATATTTAAAACCGAGGGAAGATAAAGCGGTCAACTCTTTGCAATCGGCGATGATATTGAGCGCTTCCATCAGTAAAATGATGCGTAGGGTATCGGAGGTATGCAGCAGGGCATCCAGTAGTTCCGCTACTTTTTGACGCGGTTTCCCGGTTATCTGGAGACCTCTTTTTGCCTTGTCCAGAACGGTTTTGATATGGACGTTTTCCGGCAATTGCAAAAATTGACTACCCCAAAAATTTTCGCAGAAATGGGCTACCCGTACGTCAGCTGCTACCGGGGCGTCTTCTTCAAAATAGCTATCATCAAATCTCCAGTAATGCGGCAGGTTTGCACCAACCAGCACCACATCGCCGGCTTTAAATCTTTTGATGTTGTCTCCGATAAACTGTGTGCCTTCGCCTTTTTTGAAATGAATAAGTTCAACCTCGGCGTGATAATGCCAGCGGTTGTTAACATAAGGCAGGATATCCTGCCTTACACTAAATGAATGTTGTGGCTCTTTGGATACTTTTAAAAGTTGAGGTCTCATAAAGCAAATTTTCGTTATTAGCAATCTATTTGGAAAAGCAGGAATCGATACCAAATTAGCTTATAGCAGATCTGCTTCATAAAAATTTTACTAAAACGTTTTCGGAACCCGCATTCGAAATTAACTGATTGATAATTATATACTTACAAATAAAAATCCGCAAAGTAAAACCTCTTTTTTTTGAAAAAAACGCCTGAAAAATCTACGCAATCGTTCCCGGAAATGGGCATTCGGGCAGTGTTTGTACCGGAACTCCGTTGCTGTTGGAACGGATGCCAGGATTGTTGAATAATAAGGCAACTATTTCGAAATAGCCAGGCCTATAATTTCTTTATTTGCAATCATACCGGTTGCATTCTAAATTGCAACCACCGATCTGGAAAACATTATATAAATACTATGCGAAAATATTTTTTGTGCATTTTTTTAATGGGTTTTGGTTTTTCAACGCTGCATGCAGGTGATACAGCGCTTATTGCATCCCGTGAGATCCCCTTTCCGCCGGATAATGCAGGATTGAAATTGCCGGTGGGTTTCAATGCGCTCGTCATTGTTGACAGCCTTGGCAAAGCACGTCATATAGTAACAACAGCGCAGGGCGCCATGTACGTAAAGCTGGACAAGCTAATAAAGGGAAAAGGTATTTTAAGGTTAAAAGATACCAATGGCGATGGAAAGATAGACGACGTGAAAAGTTTTGGTGATTATCGTGGTACAGGAATTACCATTAAGAATGATTACCTGTACGCATCTTCCAATGACGAAGTATTCCGGTATAAACTCGATAAAAACGCGGAAGTGATTAATCCGGATTCGCCGGAAAAAATAATCAGGGGTTTGATTAACGGTCAGCAACACAATACCAAGTCAATTGTGCTGGACGATAAGGGAAATATTTACGTAAATATTGGTTCACCGGAAAACTCCTGCCAGCTTATCGATCGGGGCAAAGAATCTCCGGGAAAAGATCCCTGTCCCATTCTTGATTCTGCAGGCGGCATTTGGCAATTCCGTGCCGATAAATTAAATCAAACCTATGCCGATGGTGTGCGGTATGCAACGGGTTTGAGAAATGTAATGGGACTGGACTGGAATTACCAGGTAAACGAATTGTTTGTAGTACAGCATGGCCGCGATCAGCTGGATATGTTTCCTAAATATTTTACAGCAGAACAAAATGCTGAAATACCTTCCGAAGAAATGTTTGAAATAAAAAAAGGAGCTAACTGCGGCTGGCCATATTGTTATTTCGATGTACCCCAAAATAAAAAGGTACTGGCTCCTGAATATGGAGGTGATGGAAAGAAGACTACACGCTGCGAAGGAGTGGAACAACCCATTGTAGCATTCCCCGCACATATGGCGCCCAATGCATTGTTATTTTATACGGGTAATATGTTTCCTGAAAAATATAAAAATGGTGCGTTTGTAGCTTTTCATGGTTCATGGAACCGCTCTCCCGAAAAACAGGCCGGATATTATGTGGTGTTTGTGCCTTTTAAAGATGGTAAACCGTCTGGCGCATGGGAGGTATTTGCGGATGGTTTTGCAGGCGTGGAGACCATAATGTCTTCCCGTCAGGCAATGCACCGCCCTTGTGGATTGGCACAGGGACCCGACGGCTCATTGTATGTAAGCGACGATGTAAAAGGAACGATTTACAGGATTGCATATAAAGGCAAATCAAACTAAATATCCACTGCATTAGAAATACATTGATACCAGTGCTGCTTTTTCCCTCTCATTAATTGCATTGGTTGCATGTGCACCCGATAAAGCCGGTCAATTTTTTTTTCTGCGGGTTAAAATAGCTTTCGACGAACAGATCACTTGCAAGTCGTTGACATTGGCCGTAATTTTTCGTGAACACCCGTTAAGCAGGCACAAAGAAGAAATATTTATCTTTGCAAAATGTCAATCTTTAAAGATTTCGAATCTTTTAACAAATACATTGGGTTGCCTAAGCCTTTGGACAACGACATTGACATTGGATACTATGATGTTTCTGCAATGCGTTTAAAATCTGATCCTGTTTCTGTTGACTTTTACCGGATTTCTATAAAGAGTAATTTCATTGATAAATCTGCTTCCGGCTTTGATCCCAAAAAACCAAAACCAGTTACGGCCGTTTTCTTTAACAGTCCCGGAAGGCCCAATGCCTGGGATGTTGAACCTACATACAACGGAATGTATATACAAATTTCTAAAAAACTGATTGAAAAAAACCGTTTCCTATTCAAAAACTATCTTGACTATGGCGAACATGAAGCATTACTTTTAACAGAAAAAGAGGAGCAGGAAATCAGAACCATCTTTGGCCTCATGCTAAAATATTATGATAGCAGAAAAGAAAAATTTGATGTCTTACTCTCATATGTCCATGTTTTAGTTTCGTTGGTGGAATCATTTTACAAAAGACAGTTCTTATCAAATCCTGTACAGTACAATCCCATCGTTTCTGAGTTTCAGCAACTCCTGAAAGACTATTATAACAAACCTGTCAGGCATATTCCAAGTGTTCAATATTTTGCTGACGAACTACGCTTAACTCCCAACTATCTTGGTGATATCATTAAACACTTTACTCAAAAATCGGCCCTTGAAAATATTCACGAGTTTGTGATTAACAAAGCAAAAGAGATGCTTGAAAAAAGGGTCGATTTAAATAATACAGAAATTGCCTATGAACTTGGCTTTGAATATCCAAATTACTTTGCCAAATTTTTCAAAAAACAAGTTAACCTGACCCCTAAAGAATATAGGTTACAAGTTTCCCACAAGCATGTGAATTATCAACGCCTTTGATCAACGTGTTTTTCTATTTTCAGTAATTTGTTTCCTTCTTTGTGGTAATTTCTACTCTTCAACTTTTTTGATGCTTTTTAATTTTGCCTGTCAAAATCAACAACTAAAATCAAAGGAAATGACAGAAACAAAAAAAGTATTGCTCATCAATGCACATTTAACCTATCCGAACTGGACAGAGGGAAAATTAAACAGCTCATTTTATCAAATAGCAAAAGACTTCTTTACAGCGCAATCATTTGAAGTTTTAGAAACTACCATTGAAGACGGATATAATCCTGAAGAAGAAGAAAGGAAACACCTTGAAGCTGATATTGTAATTTTGCAAATGCCCGTAAACTGGTTTGGGGCTCCGTGGATTTATAAAAAATATGTTGACGAGGTATTCAACAGCGGATTATTCAGCAAATCATTCCTGACTGGCGATGGCAGAACCAAAGACGAACCTGCAAAGCAGTACGGGACTGGTGGGAATTTGCATGGGAAAAAATTTATGATTTGTGCAACCTGGAATGCACCGGCCGAAGCGTTTGACAATCCTGCACAACAACTGATGCAAGGTAAAAGCACAGCAGAACTCTTTCTTAATATTACAAGTAACTATCGTTTTTGCGGGTACAATATTATAACAGGTTACAACTGTTTTGATATCTTCAGACGCAGTGACATATCTAAAGATCTTGAGAATTATCCGGCGCATTTGGAAAAGGTTTTCAATTTGCAGGCACATTTTATGCAACCTCAGGTTCTGGTAGCCTAGCATTAAAAAATGATTGAATAGACATGAATAATAGGAATTCAAGACGACAATTTATTCAACAGTCATCTCTTTTGGGTGCAGGCATATTGTTTGGTAATTCAGTCCGGCATCTTACAGAAAACAATGGTTCAAATACTCAAAAAAATAAAATGAAAAAGCGAAAACTTGGAGACCTGGAAGTTTCAGAATTGGGAGCCGGTTGCATGAGTATTATGGCTAACTATGGCCCCCCTGCCGACAGAAACCAGGGCATCAATGTAATCCGTGAAGCTTATGAAAAAGGAGTGACTTTTTTTGATACTGCGGAAGTATATGGTCCGTATACAGACGAAGAAATTGTTGGGGAAGCACTGGCGCCTTTCCGCGATAAAGTAATTATTGCCACCAAATTTGGCTTTGATATAGAAGCCGGTGGCCTAAACAGCCAGCCTTCGCACATCAGGAAAGTGGTTGATCAATCACTTAAACGCCTTAAAACTGACCGCATAGACTTGTATTATCAACATCGGGTAGATCCCAAGGTACCAATTGAAGACGTTGCAGGTACTATTAAAGATTTAATCAGGAAAGGAAAGGTGCTGCACTTTGGACTTTCAGAAGCGAGTGCAAAAACAATCCGAAAAGCAAATGCAATTCAGCGTGTTACCGCAGTTCAAACGGAATACTCAATTATGGAAAGAGATGTAGAGAAAAATGCGGTACTTGCCGTATGCGAAGAGCTTGGAATAGGGTTTGTACCCTGGGGGCCGATTGGAATGGGTTATCTGTCAGGCAAAATAAATGCTCAAACTAAATTTGATCCCAAAACAGACCTTCGTGTTGGGTTCGATCGCTTTTCTCCTGAAAACATTATTGCAAATATGCCCATTGTTGATTTGCTTAAACAGTTTGCGGAAAAGAAGAATGCAACAGTTTCACAAATTGCACTTGCCTGGTTGATGGCGCAGAAGCCATTTATTGTTCCAATTCCGGGAACACGAAACCTGGAACATCTGCATGAAAATCTGGGTGCAATTAATATTCATCTGACACCCGCAGATATCGTTGGACTCAACACGGCAGCTTCTGCAATAATTATTCATGGCGGGCGGATGAATGAAATGCAAATGCAGGTTGTTGATAAATAAAAACGGCAACTAAGTTATAATGTTTGAAATAAGAATAAAAATGGAAAGAACAAAATAAAGTTTTGATGAGTCGTTTTGTAAAATTCATTAATACTGCCAGCGAAAAACTTGCGGAGGAACTCATCAATCCAAACGCACTATTTTATGTTCCGGGACAATCTGAGCCAATGAAAGGTCCTGCCGGATATCTCGCAATAATTAAAATGATGCGTAACGGTTTTCCGGATATTCAGTGGTCACTCGAAGAAATAGTTGCAGATAGCGACAAGGTAGCTGCCCGTTTTATTATGCGTGGCACACATCAGGGTAGTTTCTTTGGTGTTTCGCCAACACAAAAACTTATCAATGTACAAGCAATAAACATCTATCATTTATCGGGCGGGCAAATAGTTGGGGAATATGGGCAACCAGATTTCCTTGGATTGTTACAGCAAATTGGAGCAGTGCCGGCAATGTAAAAAAGAATACTCTGACGAATAGAGGCAGCTGACAAAAGGTTGCTTTACAGAAACACCGGGTGTTGTTTTATTAAGTGTTTTATCACTTCCGGGAAATGGTTCAGTGAATAAAATGAATCAATAATATGAAAAATCCATTTACTGCTAAAAATTACGAAGCTCCTGTAATTGAAGATGGCGCGCAAAACCGGATATTGCCATTTTTATAACAAGTTTTCCTGTGTACGCGTTATGCTATAGCTTTGATTCTTACTATAATGTATTTAGCAGCGCCAATGTTTAAAAACCATTGCTCACCAGCCCGGGACTATCTGGTTTAATCTTTCAGGAATATTTCGGTTTATAAGTCAGGAGCACGCGACCGCTATTGAATACTTTGTGATCCACCAGTTGCAGCGCCAGGTTTTTTGTTATACCCTGCAAAATAGGTGTGCCTCCCGAAAGTGCAATGGGGTCCACCATTATCATGAAAGTATCCACCAGTTGGGCAGCTGTTAGTTGAGAAACAATACTTCCGCTTCCAGGCACCGTCATCTTTTTGCCTTTTTCTTTCAGGCGCCGCACCTCTGAAGCTATATCGCCTTTCACTATCCTGGTGTTGCTCCAATCTTTCGGCTACCTTAAAAGGCATCTCTGGCCCAACAAGGTTTTCAAAATCACCTGGTCAAGAGCGTTACTAACCCTTCGTTTTGTTGCTGCCCGGCGATTTTTTAAGTCGTTGGGCGATTAAACATTTTTTGAATCCTTTCCAGCGTATAAGTTTGGCGTATACAAGTTGGGTTTTAAAATTTATTAAGCCAGGTAAGCAGTAGATGCGCCATTGGATGGTTCAACCGCCGGCTCATTGGAACCGGCATACCACAAATAGGTTATTGGCATAAGCAATTAAATCCATTAGTTTTATTTTCCCTTTCCCTTACCGCATAATACACTTATCCGTCCCTGTATTTATTCATGTAGCAGCAACGGCCGGCACGGCCACCACCATGTTATGGATAAACAGCAAATCTTCAGCAGGCTTCAACAAATTACCGGAGCACTCCGGGCCGTCAATGCAACAGCAGACCTCGATCAGCTGCAACGCAAGCTGGCAGCGGAACTGGCCGTTAACCCCGATCTAGAAATCACCGGTACGCAATCGCCCCATGAAGCTGCCGACGCCGAAACCGCTATTGATCTGAACAAGCGTTTTGATCATTTAACCGAACTGCTCGATAAACAGGGCCTCACCGGCCTGAATACCGGATCACCGCTTGTATTCCGGCGTGAAACCGCCTTCAGCAATAACCTGTTGGGTAGTTCAGTACCGGGCTGGGGCAGCGGTATGGCAGCTACTGAAAGTTATGGACCTTTTATTGATGAACATGGCCTGCAGCTGTGGTTCGATTTTTTTCACCCTACCCGCATGGTGAAAATTTTTTTACAGGGGCAGGCACAACCCGCCTTATTGCTGCCCATCAGGGGCACACTCAGCGCGCGAACTTCATTTCGCATTGAAGCCGGCAGCGCGTGGATAGCCTCACAGCTTATCGCCCGCATCAGCGCATTAAATGGTTACTATACCGGTCTTACCATTAGCGGTGGCACCTTTACACTTTCTGCTAACGCGGTCATCAATGGCGACACCATTGTAATACCCATATTGAAGTCGGGCACGCTGGAACTGGAACTGAAACAAAAACCAATGCCCGTGGCTTCTGCCAATGCAGGCTTTGACGCCACTGCATCTGTGATTGTAATGCCAAAGACATTCACATTGGCATTCAGCGCGCTGGGAAGTACGGTTAAAGCAGGTGATGCGGCCTGCACCGTTTTTGGCAACAGCACGCAGTTGCTTTTTGCCGGCAAACCCCCGCAATGGATAGATTTTCTCAGCCACATCCTTATTCCGTATACTACTACCAGTATCGGCAATGATCCAACTTCTTTACAGGTAACAACCAGCGACTCTGCCCTCAATAAATTTTCGGGTAGCGCAAAAATTGGCGCCAACAGTGGCTGGCTTCTTCCGGCTGCACAGGTAAGTGCTACGCAACTGGGCGATGCTGCGGGTACAGGCTCATTGTGTATTGGAATGCAGAAAGGGATTAGCGCCGTGTGGAAGGGATTGAAAGGCGGTCAAACCAAACTCAATGCACCGGCTATCATTGCCGAACCAGGCATGCTTACAGTCATTGATTATTTTGCAGAAAATACCATTGCAAAACAAAAATGGATACTGTGGCAGAACACCGGCTTTAAACATCACTCAGATATTGTCATTGGTTTTGGAAAAGTATTTCCGTTTGTTTTTGTGAGTGCGTCCAAAGGCACTGAACAGCTGATGTATTTTTGTAATTACAAAGCTTCATTCGATAAACCGGTGGATGCAAACGCCAACCCCTTTCATATACAATCTTCTGTGGCGGTAGGCGCCATCATGCAAAATGAAAAAGATTTTAAAGTGCTCTTGCTGGATACCGATCTTTTTTACGACGGCAATGCCACCAGTCAGCATTTGTACAAACGTTATACCATCGCGCTCCGGAATGCGCTGTTTACTACAAGCCCTGCCTATAGCCTCTTTCTCACCGGCGATCTGCAGAACGATAATATGGTTACCAAAGGCACGCTGGCGCTGATGTTCGGTATTGTCATGTACCTGCCTACATTGCCGGACCCTTATGTATCGAGCTATACACCATTTATGCGTGATGGCGCCGGCCGGCAGCAACAGGGGCTTTCCCAAATGGCGCTGGCCGCTTTTGTAAAATGGCCAAACCCGCCGGAATCAGATCCTTCCAACCCGGCTAACGATCCCGCCTACCTGTATTTCAGGTTTGCACCGCTGAACCTGCCCAACCCGCCTAAACCAACAGTGGTGACCCATTTACCAGGTACATTAAATAGCAGGTTAACCATCACCGGTAGAAATTTTCAGACGGGTATCAGTGCATACAATCAAAAAATTACGCTGCGCATCAACGCCGGTAATGCGGGTACACTCGTTCATCCTGATTTAAAAATAAATGCGGACGGTGGAATCGGTAAAAAATTAAACCTGCCCGGTCCTGTCAACCTGCAGGATGCCGGAGTAAGGGCTGCACTGGATGATCTGAAAAAAACTGCGGCCCTGGCCAATATTGATAATAAAGACGAACACCTGCGGTTGATTGTAAGCGCAGCAAGCCGGCTGACCGATCATAATATAAAAGGCCCGGCATTTGCAGGCACCGGTACCGTAAATGATATGCCTGACCGCGCAACGGCCAGCCGCCTTTCATTCAGCGATCGTTTCATGTTGCTGGATGTATCCAGCAATGCAGACCAGATGGGCGTTAGCTTTGGTGCTGCTATCCGCGTACAGCGCAATGATCGCGGAGATGTGGATCTCGGCCGGCCGGAAAACAATCCCGCCCTGCTATTTGCAGACAATGTGGCGCCTGTACCGGAGATGCCTTTGCAAATACTCAACATGGATGTAGTATCCGTTGCTACCAACCTGCGCGCAGTTACATTGCCACAGATCTCATGGGAGCCGGTGATAAATGTACCTATGAAACTGGAAGGCGGCGTATTACCTGCAAACGATCTGATTACATATGCACCCGGCCTGGTAGTATATGAAAACGATGGCATACCTACCCGTATTTTCTCCGAGAGCCCGTACCAGGTACCTATAACGCCCCTGTCCGTTACGCGTCATTTTATAAAAGAGTACAACGATAAACAAATCCCGCGGCAACTGCATTCTATTTTCACTTTGCCATTTGCCATGGTAGCGCAGGCGCATTTTTACCGCGACCTGTCAAAACCGGAAGACCGCAATGCCCAATTGCATTTACACATGCCTTCGTTTAATCACCTGCGCGGTGGCCTGCAAATAAAAGCGGAAGCACCCAAAGCAGATTCGCCGGAACAAAGCAATACGTTTGAAGGACAAACTATCCAGATAGATAACAATATACGATGGTTCCTGCTGGGGTACCCGCTTACAGGAAGTACACTGGGCAATACGGTAAAGACCATTTTCAACAATGTATTCAGTTTGCAGAAACCGGCCGTTCCGCTGGAGAAAATGGAAGTCTCCGGCTATGGCGCCAGTATCTTCAGCAACTGGCTCAACAAAAGCGCTGCCATTGCAGACGTTAGCCAGGCAAAATTTGATGTAATTGTAGGGCGCACCGCTCATGAAGTGGTGCAGGTGCGCAGTGTTTTATATATGTGTACCGGCATCGTACATGTGGTGCGTACCATAACGCTGATGCGCAGCCCAAATGGATATGTGTTCCGCTCGGATTCCGGCTGGAAGGCAGAAAGCGATGCTTTTTATAACTGCGATTACAAAATTGATTTCAGCGAAGGCGGGGTAGTAGATATGGTGAATGTTACCAACCCTTACGAATTTCATAAAGGCGCCGTGAAAGGCGTTTCCGGTGTGCGCGAAATAAAAGATTATCCCGCTGCCGGTGCATTTACAGCATCCTTCAGCCTCAATGAAAGCGGCCTGCCCGCAAAGACCGGCAAGCCACTGGCCAAATGGAAAGCCCATGTGTTCAATAATATCAGTAGTCTGGATGATCAGCTTCCGGTTATTCTGCAGGCTGTTGTATTTGATGGCGATGTACACATGGACAATCTCACCAGCGGAGCAGTAAAAGACCCTGTTACCGGCGACTTTATTACACAAACCCGCAAAATGCTGGGCTATGTGCAACTGGCCCCCACCGGTATACTCATTACACCAAAGATATTTGCCGACCTCCTGAATTTTCAGAATGGATCATTGGGCGGACCGGTAGACACTACGCTGAATATTGCCGGTTCCGATCAAAAAATGCGATTGGCCAGGGTAGACATCAATGCCGCACTGAACGGTTCCGGGCAGCAGGTTTTTGCCACCGCTGCCAGGGGCTCGCTTATTTTACCCAAAGACGGTTCATGGAGCACCGTGAAACAACAGACTGATACCGGTGATGTAAAACCGGTGGAAGAAGGCCAGACAATTCCACTAATAAAAACCAATGGCGCACCCAATTTTAAAATTGCCAACCCGGCAGATGTACTGGTGGCCAACGCATCCAAATTGAATTTTGGCGTGTTGCAATCTACCGGCACACAAAAATTATTATTCGATATACCGCAGTTTGCAGGCGGTGTAAAAAAATTACTGAGCGCACAAACCTATTTTGCAGATGCATATAAGTTACTCAACTCAAAAGGTGTATTCCCGAATATTGCCAATGCGCTGCAACTAACCAATGCAGAAAAGGAAGTAGCCATACTGGGCGAAGGTTTGATGAAGATGGCGGAGCGCACGCTCGATATGAACAACCTCCTTTCAAATTTCCAGTACCCGTTTATTGATGAACCCGGCGTGCTGAAAATTTATGCAGAGTACAAAAGTAAAAATGGTTCTGGAAATTTAAAACTGGGTATTGATTCCGCAGGCGCTGCAACAGATAAATGGAAGGCAGCACTCTCCAATATCCGCATCGTGGTAGACCTGGGCCCGTTTACCGAGTTAATGTGGATCAATGGTAATTTCGATGCGGGCAGCAGCGTGAAGCCGCAATACAATAAACCCAACCTGGAATTAAGTCCGTGGCTGCAAAAAGTAAAAGACATTTTAAAAATACTGAAGGAACTGTCGGGCGGCAGTTTCGATGACGGCATGGACGTGAGTATGAGCAATGCCCCGGATAATTGGGAATACAAACTCAATTGCAGCCAGGAAATACCGGTTATTAAATTTCCTTCTCCTGTACAATTAAGCATCAACCCCAATCCACCGTTAAAACTGGAAGCCGGTTTAAGAGTAGGTTTCTATTTCAATGAAAAGATTTCAATACCAACCGATCTTAAACAACTGTTGCCCGCATGCGGTGCCTATCTTGAATTTTATGGCAAACTGCAGGTGCAATGTTTTTCACTGGCTGTCGCCAGCGTATATGCGGTTGGCCAGGTAACGCTGGGTATAGCTGCAGATACAAAGGCCGGTATTACACTGTACATGAAATTCGGTTTTGGTGTAGAACTGGTGGTTGGTCTGCCGGTAGTTGCCAATGTAAGTGTGTTGTACATGGTGGAAGTAGAAGTAAGGATCAACGAAGACAAGATACATGTGGGTGCGCTGATGCTGTTCCGTGGTCATGCGGAAATCTGCGGCGGGCTGGTAGGTATTACGATACAGATTGAGGCCGGCGGTGCCATTGAAACAGGCGGTGGCAATACCAATTGCGTGGCACAGGTTACTTTTTCCATAGATGTATGCGTATTATGGGTGATTGATATTGATTTTACAGATAGCTGGGAAGAGACACGGCAGATTGCATAATCAACTTATTCAATTTATCATCGTTTAATTTTTTTGATATGGCGCTTTTACCACAGAAACTAAGGATACTAACTTTTCCACAACGGATCAATGGCAACCAGCTGGAACTCCGGGTACTGGTATTGCCTACCCAGCAATTGCTGAATATAACATCTCCTTTCGAAAGCACGCTCAACCCGGGTACGGTAGTGGATCTGCCGGCTTTTATAAAAGCCGGGCTGCAGCTGGAAATAAAAACCCTCCGGGGACTGAGCGGTTATCCATTTTCTGACCCATCATTTTTAGATGACGGCGTTACAGTGGATAGTTTTGCAACAACACTTTCTTTTCCGGAAAACATCGCTGCATTGTATGAAGCGCTTTATGTTCAATTTAAACTGGATACATCCACCGCTTCTGCCATCAAAGGCGCCGGACTGCCTTCGGCCGATGGCATCAGAAAATACCTTCCCAAATCTTACCGCGCCGCTTTTAATTTTACAAACCCGAGAACACCTTATGCAGTAACAGACGACAGTTATCATTGCGCCATAAAAAATACCGGCGATAAGAACCCGGCCTTTGCGCAAAGCAACAATGATATCACCTGGGGCCGCGTTATTGCTTTCTGTCTTCGCCAGCCATTGCTGGCAGAAAAAATGGGATTGCTTTTCAGGTGGACGCTTCCCTTACCTACGGCAGATTATTTTGTAAACGGGGGATGGGTATACTTCAACCTGCTGTCGGACTTAACAGGCTTCAGCATAGCGCCTGCCAATGCAGCAATTGAATTGAAACAATATGCAGCCCGCATACCGGCCATCGATAGCCCAAGACCATTGTTTGGCGCAGTGTTGTTTCCGGTAGTAAAGGGACCGGTGCAACCCAATGGTGATTTTGATACGTTAAAAATAGAAGCCGCCGATTACGATGATGGCTTTGCTAAAATAATACATGCACAACAACCGGTCAGTGCCAATATGCTCAGCGAAGAACCGGATAATATTCATGTACAGAAAGAAGCGGGCATCCGCCTTGGTTGGGATGATGAACAATTGCTGATTTGGCAAAACAGGCAGATGCTGGAAGAACCCACTACGCCCGGGCTGCGGCTGGATGCACCACTGGGTGTATTCAGTTACCGGGTAGATGTGCGCGAAGCAGGGCAGGTTCCATGGAACTCACTCGTGAATACGCAGAGCAAAGCAGATCTGGTATTGCGCGGCCAACAGGTAGCGCCGGCAGGAACAATGCTTGAAACGGGGGTACAGGTTTTTCCGTCTACTGTAAACGGTACCGATACCAGGCTTTGGCTGCCCTCTTATTTCTCTCAATGGTATGGTCCTTCGCTGGTGTTGCCCGATGAAAAAGCGGCAGAACTGGATGTTACCGGGGCGTTGGCCGACCCTGGAAAATACAGCGATGCCAATATTCCCGCGAACCCTGATCAGAAAGCGGGTTTGTACCGGCCCTTATTACCCGAAGGCATTGAATTAAAATACGGGCGGGATTATGAGTTTCGTGTGCGGCTGGCAGACCTTTGCGGCGGTGGGCCCTTACCGGAAGAAAACGCACAGAACGATGCGCCTGCTTCCAGTGCTTCGGTTGTATTTAAACGTTATATTGCCCCCAAGCAGGTAAAATTGAATCCATTGGATCCCCAGCCGGACCCCGACACCCATGCGGCTAAATTTTATGCCGGCGACCGGTTCGATGTCTTTCGCCCGCGCCTTGGCTACCCGGCCCTGCTGTTTACCGAAATGGATACCGCCACCGCTTTTCAAAAATTACGGGAAGACCGCGATTTTCTTCATACGGGTAAAACCGGACTTGAAAAAATTAAAGAGCAACGGGAAGTCAGCTTTTTTGATCCGGATACCGATAAAATACTGGTACTGGTAGAACTGAAGACCATCAAAATGGATAACCTCGCTTCCCTGAACCAGAAAGAAGCGTATATCCCTTTATACAAAACATTTCGTTCATTTCCGGCAGACGCGGCCGCGGCTTTCCGCCTGCAACTGGAATACCGCGACGCGAATGTGATAGATTTTGGAAACCAGGTTACACTGGGCGATCTGAATATTTCACAAACAGATATAGACAGTGGCAACAGCATTGTATTGCCTACCTCGCGCGATGTAAGGATAACTTTATTGCCCGTTTGCTCTGACAAAGCCACCATACCGGCGTATTTCGGTTTTGCCAAGACGTTATACGCTGAACAATGGATACGCACCGGCGAACCTATCCAGTTTTTTGTGCGTGAAGATGCAGTACGCGAACCCGTTTTTTTCAAAAAAGACCTGGAATCAAATCAATTGCAGGGCATTTACCTGCAACCGGACCCTGTACAGGTGTTTAATAAGCTTACACTGGTTACTGAAATGGTAGCCGGCAAAGACGCGTCGCAGAACAGCGTTATGCAAAGGCTGGCTACCCAGCTAAACCTGGGCTGTACCGGTTTGTCGCTGGTAGGAAAGCAGGGCGAACGCATTCATTTCGGTTGCAGCAACCGCATCCGTCATACACTGGCGCCGGATGGTTCATCCATCAGCTTTGCCAGCAATGCAGAATTGTTCAATCACTGGATATGTGTATTGTCTTATGAGATCAACCGCGACTGGACCTGGGACGGCCTCTCTGATGCAGGTATAGAAATTAAACGTCGCAAACAATTTACGGATGAGGCAGCCACTGTTGAGAACGAAATAGTAGGCGCAGTTGAGCTGAAAAGAACGGCCAGCCGGCTGGTCACCGAGAAGCCAGACAGAAGCTATACGCGCATTGTTTTTATAGATGCCGTGGAGCCCAAAAAAGAATTGGGTAAACCGGCAACAATTGCACAGCCTTTCCCCAATACCATTGATCTTGAATATACGCTTACGCCGCAGTTTATCAGCAGCGTGGAAGCCGCTTCGGCAGAAGAACAGGTGGAAACGGCAGATTTGCAATTACCCACCACCGTTATACCAAAACAGGTTCCCAAAGTAGTTGCAGCGGGTATTGCACTTTCTCCTTATGAACACAACGATACGTATTCAGAAACAGTTACCCGTGAGCGTTATCTATGGTTTGAATTTGAAGCGCCCATTGAAGATCCCAACGATACCTATTTTGCCAGGGTGCTTACCTATGCGCCTGATCCGCTGCTCAGTTACCCCAACCCGGATCAATTGCTGGTTAAACAGGAAGATCCGCCATTACCCATTCCGGAAGAACTGATCAGGGTAATTACCAACGGTCACGGAAACGACAATGCAGGGTTGGATGCCATGCAGTTTATGACAGCAGAGACCCCCCATACGGAAACACCTTTGATAAAAGTTTCAGCCAGGCATTACCTGTTGCCTCTGCCAACCGGTTTGCACAATGAATCTGAGCAGTTGTTTGGTTTCTTTACATATGAATTGCGGGTGGGCCATACGCAACATATTTGGTGTACTGCGCATGGCAGGTTTGGACATCCCGCACGCGTAAACGGCGTACAGCACCCGGCGCCACCATTAAAATGCCTGGTCAACAGGGACGAGCAGGGTATTGTAGTATCCGCACCATATGCGCAGGCTGTTTTCAATGGTAAAAATGTGACCAGTAAACCACCCAAAACAGAGATCTGGTGTATGCTGTATGCACAGGTAAAACAAGCCGATGGCAAACAAAACAGGAATATCCTGCTGTCTGAAACCATGCTGGAATACCGGCAGACCGATGAGCAATTGCAGATTGCGTCGTTCCTGGCCAAACGTGGTTCAATGACTATTAAGGAAGCCAATAAAATAAAAATCAACCTCGACATTCCTTCTACTGGTCGGGGCGGGTGGACCAATAAAGAGATTGAAGCATTGCTGGAACAGTACAATCTTAGCGGGGATACCAGTTTGAGTGTGCTGGCCGTTGAGATGATGCCACGATACGAACAGTATATTTACCGGCCGGATTATGCCATTGAGTACGAACGGCCTTTATCGGCAGGACTGGGCAATCACCGTATACTGAGAACATCAAGACTGGTGGCCGCACCGGAAATCTGTTGTGAAAATTGCGGATGATCATGCGGAAGCGGGTGGCGATGTTAGTTATTTAGTTAAGAAAGTATAAAGTTTGCAAAAAAGTCCGAAGCGATTGGTGTAATAAATGGTTCTGGAAAACAGGAAGGAAATTGTTATGGCTGTAATAATAAGAATGAACAACGGCAAGCTTGGCTGCCCAAAGTAATTATCCGGCTAATAAGACTAGTTCCTGGTTTCAAAAAGCACTTTGCAACTGAAGAGCTGACAGCTATCTCATCTTCACCACCACCTTGCCTTTTGCGCGTCCTCTTTCAACATAAGCCAACGCTTCATTGGTTTTTTCAAATGGAAATACTTTATCTACAACGGGTTGTATGATACCTGTATCAACCAGGTTAGATATTTCGCTTAGTTGTTGCCCGTTTGCTTTCATAAACAGGAATGAATAATCAACTCGTAAGCGTTTTGCTGTATTCCGGGTGCGGGCACTTAGAAATTTTATTATTAATTGTACAAATAGCGGGGATCGCATTTCCTTTGCAAAGACAGGGTCCGGCGGACCCGAAATAGAGACGAGCTTTCCACCGGGTTTTAACACGCGCAATGATTTTTGAAGTGTCTTATTGTCCTGGCTATGCAGCACCACATCATAATCCTGCAATATATTTTCAAAATCATCTTTCCGGTAATCAATGACCACATCGGCACCCAGCTTTTTTACCCAATCCATATTGGATGCGCTGGTGGTTGTAGCAACGATGGCGCCAAGATGTTTTGCCAGTTGAATGGCGAATGTTCCCACGCCACCGGAGCCTGCCTGGATAAAAACTTTTTGCCCTTTTTTAATACCTGCTTTTTCTACCAGCGCCTGCCAGGCCGTTAAGCCAACCAGGGGAATGGTGGCAGCTTCTTCCATAGAGATGTTCCGGGGTTTAAGCGCCACATCGTTTTCATCAATGGCAATAAAATTTGCAAAACTTCCAATCCTGTAATCAGCAGGCCGTGCATATATTTGATCGCCTGGTTTGAACCTGCTAACCCCTGTGCCAACTTTTATTACTACACCAGCCACATCATGGCCTAAAACAACCGGTAATGTATAGGGTAAAATAAGTTTGAATTCTCCGTGCATTATTTTAACATCGAGCAGGTTAACCCCTGCGGCATGCACTTCAACCAGCACGTCATGGTCTTTTACGATTGGTACGGGCATTTCCGTAAGCTGCAGGTTTCCATTTTTAGCGTAGCGGGATATTGTAAATGCTTTCATCATATTGGTTATTGTTTAAAGCGTGAACCAGTTGTACGTGCCAAAATATTTGTGCTTCTTCATCGTGCAGGATGCTGCGGCAGCAATTGCAGGGATTGCTGTTTTGAGTTAACCAAGCCAAAAGCAATTTTCGGGAAGAGCCGGTTTATAGTGTAAACCAACTTTGTATCGCCCACACGAATGGTGAACTTATCCTTCTTTAGGCCTGCAATAAGCGCAGCTACCAATTGTTCGGTCGTTATTTTCTTGCCGTTTCTGGCTGCCGTCATTTCTGTTGCCACCACTGGGGGCAACAGCTCAAAAACTTTCACATTGCTTTTCAGGAGCGCTAAATGATTCCGGAGGATTTCCGTATAAAAACGCAGCGCCACTTTAGAAGCGGAATAGGTGGCTTCAATGGTGGAAGGAACATAACTGAGAATGGAAGTTGTGTTAATGATGGCGCTTTCTTTCCTGGACTTCAGCATGTCTATAAAAAGGTTATTCAGCCGGATAACGCCCAGGTAATTGACATTAATCTCCTGCTCCGCATCTTTTAAATGCTGGTCATTTGCAAGCCCCAGGTTGGTCGACAAACTTAAAATGCCCGCATTATTATATAGAATATCGATGCCACCGAGTTCCTGCACCTGTTTGAAAAGCAGCTGTGCATCGCCTTCATTGGCAACATCACTTTTTATTGTTACCAGGGCCGGGTATAATTTTTTTGCTTTGTCCAGTTTCAATGCATCCCGGCCTGTAATAATCACCTTTGCCTGATAGTCTAAAAATTGCTTTGCTGCTTCCAGGCCTATGCCTGCAGAACCGCCCGTGATTAAGATTGTTTTTCCTTTTAATTGCATGGCTTTACTTATTTAACAGGTATAAACGGTTTAATTTTGTTTGCAAAATTGCCGGCCGTTCTGTAATTTTACTTGCATATTGCAAGTGTAAATATAGTATTTACTTGCAATATGCAAGTGAAATATAAAAATATTTTTTATGTTAAAATCAAAACGGAGGTCGGATTGTCCGATTAGCAGTTCCCTGGACATTTGGGGCGATAAGTGGTCTTTATTGATAATCAGGGACCTGATGGATGCAAAAGAGCGTACCTATGGCGATTTTTTAAAGTCACCGGAAGGAATAGCTACCAATATCCTGGCAAGCCGCTTACAAAATTTGGAAGAAAACGGCCTTATTGAAAAACTTCAACACCCGGATAGCAAGGCAAAAGTATTGTATAAGTTAACCCGTAAGGGAATAGACCTGGTTCCGGTAATGATTGAGATAAGCCTGTGGGCTGAAAAATATTTTTCTATTCCCGCAGAAAGGAAAGCAATGCTGAAAGAAGTAAAAAAAGATAAACCCGCGTTTATAAAAGCTGCAATAAAAGAACTGGAGCGTTAATAAACCAGTCAGTCATTTGATGTCCATGGAGTCATCCCAGCCTGCAGTAAGTATGTTGTAATTTGGTGAAATAACCAGGGGCAATGAATTGTTAAACCTTTGATTGACAAATATTGATACTGATACGGCCGCCGGAGATTTAACCGGGGCATATTGAAATATGGTACTCAAAAAGAAATCTGAAACTATCTTATATGATCGTTTTCTGAAGAAGTCATACAATTATGTCGTTTAAATGAGCTGTAGAATAAAGACAAGACCTCGATTTTTAAGCTGCTAATATCAATGGCATAAAATTATTTAATGTCCAATAAACTGCTTTTCGATTTCCTCAAGTGACTGTCCTTTTGTTTCGAACAAATATTTTTTTGCAAACCAGAAAGAACCGACACAGAACAACGAGAAAATAAAAAATGTGGTGCCCATCCCCAACGCTCCTCTTAAAATAGGAAACAGTAAGCCTACACACCAATCACTCACCCACATAGTCATTATTGAGATACTTAATGCTGCACCACGGACATGTGTTGGAAAAATTTCCGTGGCAATAACAAATTTGAGCGGCCCAAGTGAAAAAGCAAAAAACAATAAAAACAAAATAATACATGTCAGCATGGGCCATCCGCCGATTTTCATGTAAAAACAAAAACCTGCCAGGGCAAGTGCAATTGCTGCACAAATGGATCCCGTAAGATAAAGTGGTCTGCGCCCCCAGCTATCAACCTTCGCAATAGCAATAATCGTAAACAGGGTATTCGCTACTCCTAAAATAACCTGGTACCACAGGGCATCTTTGGCAACAATGCCTGCTTCCTTCATGATTGTAGGCCCGTAATAAATTACCCCGTTAATACCACTAAACTGTGATAAGGCTGTTAGCCCCACCGCAAGAACAAGTAATTTAAACAAGGGTGGTTTTACCAATTCGGCTAAGCCGCCTTTTGGTTGCATGGCTACCTGCTCAATGGCTTGTAAGGTTACAATTGCTGATGCTTCGCCTTCAATTTTTTCCAAAATACGACGGGCTTTATCTTTTTGTCCATATTGTACTAACCATCGGGGGCTTTCCGGAACAATAGTGAGCAGCAATAAAAATGCAAGAGCGGGTATTACACCTACCAGGAACATACCCCGCCATACGTCGGATACAAACATTTGCTGAAAAAAACTTCCTGCTTCGCCGCTGTGTGCTCCCGCATAACGCTGCAACAAAAAATTACTGATATATGCAACAAGAATACCAATGCTGATAGCCAATTGGTAAAACGTAACCAGCATGCCCCTTTTTTTTGCAGGCGCCATTTCAGAAATATATAAAGGCGAAATGTTGGAGGCTACACCTACACCCATACCTGCCACTATACGAAATACAATAAGCAATCTATAATCCTTTGATAACGCAAAGCCAACCGCACTCATTAAAAATAACAGCGCTGCAAGAAACAATACTTTCTTTCTGCCCGTTTTATCTGAAAGCCTGCCCGAAAAGCCTACTCCCAACATACAACCCAGCAAAGCACAGGATACAAAAAAGCCTTCCTGTGCATCGGAAAGCTGATAATGAACTTTAACGGGTGCAATGATACCGCTTACAACCGCCATATCGAAACCAAAAAGAAAACCGCCCAATGCGGCAATTGCAGTAATAGCAATAATGAAATTGCTTGATTTTTTTGCAGGCATAGAATCGTTCTTATTTATTATATGAGTAAACGGCTATCAGCAACATTCATCTTTTACCTGCGCAACTACCACAAATGCTTTTCCAGCGCCATTGTTTACTATTTCATAGTTGCCTGTGGCAGCGGGCACTACAAATGTCTCCGCATATTGAAATGTGGTAGCGTTGCCGCCGGCATTTACGTATATGCTTTCCCCCTGCACCAACATGCATACATGGCATTGTTGGCTTGTATTGATGCGAATGCTGCCGGTAAATTCATACCGGTGCACACTGTAAAAATGCTCCTCATGTGTGGGGAGTTTTATTTTCCTGCCGCCCTCCCATTCTTCTTCAGTTGCGGGATGCGATACTAATTTCTCCGCTACATATTCACCCTTCCTGTCGAAGTAAAGGTTATTCATGGCGTGTTCAATATTGATGGGGCGGGGTTGGCCGTTAAGTCCGGGGCGAAGCCAGTCGTACTTCTTGAATGTGAAAATATAGGGGGTGCTGCTGATTTCAAGCACCAGGTTGTTTTTCCCCGAAGCATGTATCGTTCCGTTGGGAATAAGAAATAAATCATGCTTATGCGCCGGCAATTTTTGTACATACTTTTCCACTTCCATTTCAATGCCATTTTCCTGCGCATCAATCAAAGCTGTTCTGAATTCTTCCTGGTTAATGGAGTCCTGGAAACCCAGGTAGACGGAAGCGTCCGGTTCGCAGTCGAGGATATAATAGGTTTCGTCCTGTGTAAAATTTTCGCCGAAATGTTCCCTGGCATAAGCAGGCCTCGGATGGCACTGAACGGAAAGATTGCCGCCGTTAAACGTATCGAGAAAATCAAAACGGATAGGAAATTCCATTCCAAATCTTTTGGCAGCGTTTCCAAGCAATTTTTTATTATCTGTGTAAAGGAGAAAATCAAAGGAGACTTCCAGCAGATTGTTTGATCCTTCAATTACGATACCGTTTTCAGGAGTAATCAGTTCAAACGACCATGCATAGTTGATTTCATCCTGGTTCAATTGCGGGATGTGTTTTTTCAGCCAGTCGCCGCCCCACACACCGGCTTCAAACCAGGGTCTTGCGCGGAAAGGCTGTTGAATCATCTGATTCAATGTACTCCTGAATGCATCGCCGGTCATCCAGGTGATTTCATCAATACGCTGTTCATCAATAATGCAATCTATCTGGGAAAGCAACTGCTGTTTATGTTTATTCAATACCGGCCAGTCAACAAAATAGAAACGCTTATACATGTGCGTGGCATCCGTAGGTTCCTGGGCGCCCAGGTTAGCAATGCTGCCGGCCCTCATCCGGAATTGAATTTCATTTTTGGGAATATCTGCATAAAGCAATTTTCCCCTGATGCCGGTTAATGCAGCGCCTGTTCCATAAATAATACAGATATCCACGGCGGGGTCGGGCGTGATTAATTGTAGTTTTTTTTCATCAAAAAAATCTGCCAGGTTCCCGGTGTATCTTTTTCCAAAAACCGGGTCATCGCCATTCAGGTTGCCGGCTATCATGGAATGTATTTCATCTGCCGGTTTCAAACAGGTATTTATATTATACCAAAATATTTTTTTGTTTTTACGGCTTAACTCTGTGTGCAATTTTTCCCTGAATGTTTCCCACAGTACCCCGCCATAACCGTCAATTACAATAATTTTTTCATTGCCTATTTCTTCCGCAAGGGTATTAAAGCCTTTGAAAACTTTTTCCCCGGATGCAAAGGAAGGATAAATGTTATAAACTTCTGTATCGTTGAGCGATGCAGTTAATGGCAGTAGCTCCTGTGAAGTTTTTCGCATTGTCTTATCACTTTTCGAAAGGTTTTCATTACCTGCTATAAGGGCGGCGCCTGTAATAATGCAATCTTCGGTATTCTCACATGTCATAATGCTCATTTTATTTAAGAGTGTTCCCAATTCTTTGTTTAGTGAAGGCCCGAATAAATGGAATGCTTTGGCGATATTCCCTCCAATAACCAGTTCATCGCATTGGAATTTTATCAGCCAGGGCAAAAGGAACCGTCCAAGGTTTTCACCTAATTGGTACAAGACGGAATGGGATTCAGCCGTACCGCTCTCCACTAGTTCCTTTACTGAGCAAATAGTAGTTCCGGCTATCTGCGCATAAGTATCCAATATCCAGCGGGCAGAAAAAATATCATCCGCTTTGGCGCCATCAAAATCCTGGTCATAGAATGCCCCGGAAGAAGGTATGTCAGGGTGTGCATACAACAATTCGCCATCCAGCATGAATGCGGAACCTAATCCTGTACCCAATGTTATAAAAATGGTGCGTTTGCTTTTAAGCCGGTGCAGGTGGTAAACTCCGGCGGCAAAACAATGCGCATCATTGGAAAATTTAAAGTTTGCGTTGTGAAGACGGGTAAAATCCTGCAGCGCCTGCCTGACATGCAAACTAAAGGTGTTTTCAAATTTTCCTCCCACACCTGTAACGGCGCTTACACCATTTTCATAATCGAAAGGGCCCGGGAAAGCAATGCCCACCGCTTCAACTTCCTGTACCGTAACAGGGAGTTCTTTAATACAATTTTTTAGCGCCGTAATGATATTATAGGCACTGTCATGCGAATTAAGCGATACACTGGTTGTAAAAAAACTGTCCCAGCCGCCATCGGTTTTACTCACAACAGCGAAGGATATATGACTGCCACCTACATCTATTCCTATTCTCTTACTATTGGTTGCCATTTATTGCTGAGCTCATTTTAACTCTTTTTTACAAAATTAGCGCTTCGCCAGTATTGAATTACCAGGTATTTCATAAGGGTTATTTAAAATTATTGGCCTGCTGAGAAACGATATTTTGTTACCGTGAACCCGGTAAAAGTATGTTCATATGTTCAAACATATAATTTAATTCAGTTTTTACCAAAAATATGTTCTTCGCGCTGTTAAAAGCATCCGTAAATGAAGGGTATGATATGTAAGACGATGGGATAATAATAAACATTATTATCCCGCGTAAAATGTTAGGTCAGGACTTCACTTTTAGCTCCGCCTTCAAAGAAAAGGGGTTGGAACCTTTAAGGATAATGAGTAAGGAAGGGTTCGGGAAAGGTTAGCCGGACAGAGATGATTACTAAATGAAAATTCTTACGGCGCCTGAAGTGTTATGGTGGAACAGATGTATCCCAAAAAGCTGCTATGAACCCAATTGCAGGTTAAAAAGAATAGTTGATTGTTGTATCCGTTGCAAAAAAAAGAAGGCCGGTGTTTTAAATAATTATTGCAAAAAAATTGAGCAGGTAGCTAAAGATTGCTGCCATTGCTGAATGGAATTGTTTTATGGTTCTCTTTTGCTTTCTATTGAATAGATAAAACTATCGGCCCTGTAGAACCCTAAATTATATTCTATCGGACGGTCCGCCTTATCAAAAACAAACCTTTTTCTGAATAAGACCGGGCTTCCCAGGTCAAGTTGTAATTTGGCTGCTAAAAATTTATCGGCAGCTCTTGCACTGATTTCTTCTTTGGAAAGATCCGCAACAACCTGATAGTCCTTCTCAAGAATTTCATATAATGGTCTTTTGAAATCTTCTTCCCCTGTAAGTCCAATCCGCGGATGGAAAAAAGACACAAAGTAAACAAATGGCCCTTCCGGCCTGCCTCTTAATCTTTCTAACTTTAATACTTTTTTATTTGCCGGTATTTCAAAAAAATTAGCCACGGTTTCTTCAGGTTTGACCCAACTCAGGTTAAGTTCGAAATTTTTTATTGGTATGCCCCGTACTGTCATTTCCTGCGAAAAGCTTAACCAGCTCAGGGCTTTTGAGCTTACTATGTTGTTGACTTTGGTACCAAACCCTTTTTTTCTTACCAGCAATCCTTCAAATACCAGTTTATTTATCGCCTGTCTTAAAGTCCCCCGGGAAATATTAAGATTTTTGGCAAGCTCGATTTCATTGGGCAGGTGTTTCCCTTTCAGGTATTGGGGCGTTTTGATGATCTTTCTAAGGAGTTCCTCTGTCTGAATGTGCAAGGGGATAGGGCTCTTATGGTCAATGGTAAAGGTCATATGTATTTATAAAGACACAATATTACTCTTTTTGAGACAGTTGGATGAAGGTAAATCGCGGGGGTAAAAAAAACAAAAAAATTTTGTAGATTATATGTACATATGTATATACATTTGGTAAATTTATTTTGTTTAGCGCTATGGCCGGAGTTTTGGCTGGACAATCAGAGACGGGAACTGCAATAAGTGGAAGAGTAAATTCCTAAAATTATAACTAATATATAATGACAAAATTCGGGCTTGCATTATTTCTTATTGTGTTGTGCACAATGTATATAAGTGCACAGCAACCCGGGCAAAATGCAAACAGCAAATCAAAAGTTACGGATGTATGGGTTGTATTTAAAACCCATTTCGATTTGGGCTTTACGGATTTACCCGAAAATGTATTTAAACGATACCGGGAAGAAATGATGGATAATGCCTTAAGCATAATTGAAAAAAGTGAAAACGCTCCCAAAGAAAAACGTTTTGCCTGGACGGTTTCGGGTTGGCCATTGCAAGCGCAGATACTGGGGCCTTTACAAACCCCAGAAAGAAAAGCAAGAATTGAAAAGGCAATAAAAGCAGGAACACTGGCAGTGCATGGGCTTGCGTTTACTACCCATACCGAGTCATTGGATTATGAGGACCTGGTGCGGGATTTGAATTATTCATCTTCCATCGCAAGGAAATACGGGCTGCCGCTGCCTATTAGCGCAAAGATGACGGATGTACCAAGCCACTCCTGGATATTGCCCACTTTGCTGAAACATGCAGGTATAAAATTTTTACAATTGGGTTGTAACCCCGCCAGCCAGTACCCGCATTTTCCCGAACTATTTTGGTGGGAAGGTGCCGATGGGTCGAAAGTATTATGCAATTACACCGCTTTATATGGCTCCGGTATCAGGCCCACACCAAACTGGCCATGTAAAAATTACTTAGCTATGCAAATGACGGGTGATAATCATGGTCCTCCTGCTGCACAGGAAATCGATAAACTTTTGGCTTATGCAGAAAAAGAAATGCCTGGTGTAAAAATACATTTCGGAACACTGGATGATTTTGCAAAAGCTGTTTTAGCAGAGAAGCCTGATTTACCAACTGTAAAAGGCGATTGTCCTGATACCTGGATTCATGGTTTGCAATCCAATCCGCAGGAAACAAAACTGGCAAGAAATATCCGTCCGCTTGAATCAGCACTGGATGGATTATCTACACAAATGAAACACTGGGGAATTTCTGTTGCACCTGTTTCAACCAAATTGGCAAAAGCTTTTGAACAAAGTTTGTTATATGCCGAACATACCTGGGGCATGAATGCTGAATATGGCCCCCGCTATAGTTATGGCGATGCCTGGAAAAAATGGATGGCCGAAGCAGAAGCCGAGCCGCTTCCCGAAAACGGCCATTATGCAACATTAAAAAACAGTGATGCCCATAATACAGCAAGCGGAAGCAAACGGAAATGGCTGCGTTCTTATGATGATAAACGCCAATACATTCGTAACACCAATGATATTGTTAACAATGAACTAAAAATCGATCTTAACCTGCTGGCGGCTTCTGTAAATAAAAAGGGGAAGCGTGTTGTGGTATATAATCCCCTGCCATGGAAACGATCGGGTATGATTGAAAACCCATGGAAGAAAGGGGAATATTTTTATGTGAAGGAGGTGGCTCCATCGGGCTATTGCACTTATACTTACGATGAATTAAAACAGGGAACTATCAGCAGTGATGAACAGGCGGTTTTCAGTACAGCTTTTTTCAACGTAACATTTGATTTAACCAAAGGAGGGATTGCATCCTTAATTGAAAAATCAACCGGTCGTGAACTCGTGGATCAAACATCGAAGTATGCGATGGGACAGTTTTTGCACGAACGATTCAGTTCTAATGAAGTTGACAAATGGTTTAATGCATACAGCCGCATTAAAGATGGTTGGGGCTTAAATGATTTGGGAAAACCAGGTATGCCCAATGCAGAAAAAGTGCCTTATTTAGCTTTTACACCTGGTGCCTGGAAAATCAGTGTAGCTCATTCCGGTGTTGCAGATATTGCCACATTAACTGCTATAACAACTGGTGACTTTGCAAAAGGTTATACATTGACGTTTACTTTTCCAGGTCATGCGGCGTATGTGGATGTGGAATGGACGGTAGATACAAAAACACCCGATAAACAACCGGAAGGCGGGTGGCTTTGTTTTCCGTTTAAAGCAGAACAGCCTGTATTTACAGTCGGCCGGTTGGGTGGCCCTGTCAATCCTGCCAAAGACATCATCAATGGTACTAACAGGTATTTGATGGCCGTAAACACCGGAGTAGCGGTTACACAGGCCGATCAATCGGGTATGGCATTGTGTTCTATTGATGCACCATTGGTAAGTTTAGGCGAGCCCGGATTATGGAAGTATGATACCAGTTATGTGCCCACCACTCCAGCGGCATTTGTGAATTTGTACAACAATATGTGGAATACCAATTTCGCTTTGTGGCAGGATGGTTCATGGAGTGAAAAAGTGCGCATCTGGCCGGTTGATAAAGGATCGCAAACCGTGGCCAACCTGATTAAAAACGGATGGGAAACACGTTTGCCATTGCTGACAGGAGTAGCGGATGCTGCAGCCGCAAAATTGCCTGCAAATAAAAGCGGAATAGCTGTCTCAGGAACAGGCGTTTTAATTACCGCCTATGGCGAAAATCCCGATGGCGATGGAACAATTCTTCGTTTGTGGGAGCAGGCGGGAGTCTCCGGCAACTGTACCGTGAACTTAGGTGCCGACAGTAAAGTAAAAGCAGTGCAACCCATTGATTTGCGGGGTAATAAAACAGGCAATAAAATAGCAGTAAGGAACGGAGCATTTGCATGCAAGCTGGATAAATATGCGCCAGCATCATTCCTGCTGGCCTATTAAGATGTATGAGGTTAATGGAAAAATCTGTTGCTTGAAATGTTTTGTTAATAAGAGATTTTTTATAAAACGATATGCAAAGAATCCCATTACTAAAAACAACGATCGGTTTCCTGTTGCTATGTTTCAGCCGCTTCGTTTATGCAGGGCCAGGCAGCATTGCTGGTAAAGCCACTATAACAGCTTCGTCCGAAAATATAGAGATGGGAAAAGCAGCCAATATAACAGACGGCATCATTCGCACCGATGGTAAAGGCGAATGGGTATCCAAAAGTACCGTTACCTTTTGGGGGCAGATTGATTATCCGTGGATACAGTTAAACTGGCAGCAGGCTCAAATCGTCAACAAAATTATTTTATACGACAGGGTTACCCCTGCTGCACATAATGCCGGTGGTGTGTTGATCTTCAGCAACGGCACACGCGTTCCCGTGGTTCAAATACCCAACGATGGTGCGCCTAAAGTGGTAAGCTTTCCCGAGCAAACGGTTGACTGGGTTCGGTTTGAAACAACCGATGCCGATGGTCCGGCGATTGGCTTGTCTGAAATAGAAGTGTATCCATCGCCTGCACAAATTACCGATCCCGTTTCCTGGGTTGATCCTTATATTGAATCAAACCGTGGCCGTTATTTTTATTTTGTTACCGGCAGTCAGCCTTTTGGGATGATTAGTGCCGCACCACTAACCCGCAACAAAAATCAATATGGCGGAGGCTACAATTACAACTCAACTGAAATACTGGGCTTTCCGCAAATACATTGCTGGATGCTGTCGGGTATAACACTAATGCCAACCACAGGCGCCATCGATCCCAATAAAGGAGAGCAGGAGTGGAAATCCAATTTTTCGCACGATGGAGAAATGGTACAACCCGGTTATCACCGGCTTTATCTTGATAAGTACAATACATGGGTTGAGCAAACAGCAGCTGATCGTATTAGTTTCTATCGGTTTACTTACACAAAAGATGCACTGGCCAATGTGTTGATTAATTTGGGCGGGTATGTTGGTGAAGCTACTATGAACGATGCAAGGGTGCGGAAAGTAAGCAATACACATATTGAAGGTTCGGTGAATACCACCGGCCGTTTATGGGGCGGTCCCGAGAACGTACGCATTTACTTTGCTATTGATTTTGAAAAGCCGTTTGAACAACTCAATGGCTGGGATAGTAAAGTTGAATTTTCCAACATTAATGAATTAACCGGCACGCCGGAGAAAACAGCAAAGAACAGCGGCAACATGAGTTATTTTGATGCGCCTGCCACAGGTGTATCGGCACAGTATCATGTAAAGGCCGGTGAAACAGTGCAGATGAAGGTGGCGGTTTCATTTACCAGTGTTGACAATGCCCGGCACAACCTGGAATCGGAAAACAGGCATTGGAATTTTGATAGGCAGCGGGCCGCCTCGCAAAATGAATGGAACGAAATGCTGGGTCGCATTGCCGTAAAAGGAGGAAACGTCAATCAAAAAATAAAATTCTATACGGATCTCTGGCATGCATTGCTGGGGCGCCATAAACTGGATGATGTATCGGGCGATTATCCCGATAACACTGAAGGTGAGCGGCGTGGAAGCGCTACTATCAACACGAAGTTTAAAATAAGAACGTTGCCGAAAGATCAAACCGGCAAAGTGAAGTTTCACATGTACAATTCCGATGCGTTTTGGTTAACACAGTGGAACCTGAATGTCCTGTGGGGATTGGCCTGGCCCGAAGTGCTGGATGATTTTGCAGCATCGCTGGTGCAATACGCAGAAAATGGAAAATTACTTCCAAGGGGGCCTTGCGCCGGCGGATATTCCTATATTATGACAGGGTGCCCGGCCACTAATCTTATTACCTGTGCTTATCAAAAAGGAATATTTACAAAGAAACCCGTTGCCACAGCTTATGAAGTAATGAAACGAAACCATGAACCGGGTGGCATGATGGGGATGTTAGGGCCCGATGATGCGATACCATTTTATATCAAAAACGGATACTATCCGTCGAATGCGGGTATCACGGCAGAAATTACCTTCCAGGATTGGGCACTGGCTCAAATGGCGAAAAAATTAGGCAATAAAAAAGACTACGAATATTTTAACAACCGCTCGCAGGGCTGGACAAAATTATTTGACCCCGAACAGAAATTACTCTTTCCAAAAACAAAAGAAGGAAATTGGTTGCATAGAAATCCATTAGATGGCCGGGGCTGGGTAGAAGCCAATGCATGGCAGGCCACCTGGTCGGTTTCGCATGGCATTCAGCAATTGGCAGGCATGATGGGGGGCAATGACACAGTTTGCAAAATGCTCAATTACGCTTTTGAAAAATCAGCGGACCAGGATTTTGTTTTTGGTTATGGCGCTGGCTATGTTAGCTATGCTAACCAGCCGGGTTGTTCCAATGCGCATGTATTCAATTATGCAGGCCGCCCCGACTTAACGCAGTACTGGGTACGAAGAGTAAATGAGCAGGCTTATGGTGCTGTTACACCCGATAAAGGATATGGTGGTCACGATGAAGACCAGGGCCAAATGAGTGGCATAAGTGCTTTAACATCTATCGGATTGTTTAGCTTAACGGGCACCAGCTCCATTAATCCTGAGTACGATATTACCAGTCCTGTTTTTGATGAAATAGTAATTAAGCTCAATAATAATTATTATCCGGGCAAAGAGTTTGTGATTAAAACCTATAATAATTCCAAAGCAAATTGTTACATACAAAAAGCTTTGTTAAACGGAAAGGAACACAACCGGTTTTCTTTTTCGCATGCCGATTTTAGTAAAGGTGGGCTATTGGAATTATGGTTGGGTGCACAGCCGAATTTCTCCTGGGGTAAAGTATTGTCATCGTCAGTGAGCAGGCAGTAAACGCTTATGGAAAGATCAGCTGCAAATTTTTTACTAATACTTATAAAAATGAAGAGATTCTATTCACTATTGCTATTATTACTCCCGGCTTTTGTAGCTACCGCACAGGAAAAAAGAGCAGACAATAAAATACTTGTCGAAAAAATAAAGAACAATCAATACTTCGCCTTTGTAAAAGCCAAAGCGCTGGAGGTAATGAAAACGGGTTTTAATGCCGGCGATGGTTATCGTGAAGTGTGGATTCGTGATTATAATACATTTATCGAACTGGCGGCACAGATTTATCCAAAAGAAGTATTGAAAGAAACCCTGCTGGTATTTTTCAGAATGCAGGGCGATGACGGAAATATCATTGACGGGTTTACACCTGCAGACAAAATTGATAAAGGAGGAGTGGGTTATTCCTATTATTATTCAAAACTGGAGCCCCGGTATGCCGGGCATAAAAACACGGTAGAAACCGACCAGGAAACATCGCTTGTGCAGGCAGTTTACAAATATATTCAGCTCACCGGTGATAAAACGATTTTAAACGAAAAAGTCGGCGATAAAACGGTAAGCGAAAGACTTGGGTGGGCAATGGAATTTTTGGTGAATCACCGTTTTAATGAGCAATATGGATTAATTATTGGCGCCACTACGGCTGATTGGGGGGATGTGCAACCGGAACATGGTTGGGGAGTGGCCCTGGACAGCAATACGCATCTTGCCATTGATATTTACGATAACGCCATGTTTATTATTGCTTTGAATAATTTGATGGCGATTGAACCGTCTGCTAGGTCAAAGTGGAGCAAAGTGAAAGACGATATCGTTAAAAACTGCAGAAAGTATCTGTGGGATAAGAAGCAAATAAAATTCATTCCTCATATCTATCTGAAAGGATCTCCTTTTCCTGCTGATTTTGATGAGAGCAAAATCTATTATTTCGGAGGTACAGCGTGTGCCATTGAAGCCGGATTGTTAGACAGGAAAGAAATAAAAGCGTCGTTGAACGAAATGGTAAAAAGAGTAAAGCAGGCCGGTGCAGCTTCAATTGGTCTTACACTTTATCCTCCTTACCCCGAAGGTTATTTTGCTAACAAGGGCATGGGGCCTTATGCTTATCAGAATGGCGGCGACTGGACATGGTTTGGAGCCAGGATGATTCAACAATTAATTAAATATGGGTTTGTATCGGAGGCTTACGTGCAGATACAACCCATGGTAAAACGTGTAATGGACAACAATGGATTTTATGAATGGTATTCAGTAGAGAACAAACCCCGTGGTTCGGGTACGTTCAGAGGCGAAGCCGGTGTTTTGTACACAGCCATTTTAATGCTGGAAAATTTGAAGTAGTATTTGAAACCGATAAATTTTAATTTATGAGGCGAATTATGTGTTTTATTGTTTTATTGATGTGTGGAGGTTTTATTAAGGGTATAGCGCAAAATACAATTTGGGAAATTGGAAAAGCTGACAAATCATCCGGAGAATTTGCTTTGGCACCGGAAAAATTCAGGGATTTTGTGGCACATGATTTTGGTTATGAAGACAAATTTTTTTTAATTGGATATTCAAAAGAAAAAGACAATTTTCCCTACGTGCTTCCGGGGCCGGTTGATACGTGGGGCGGAACCTGGCCGACTTCAGGATGGAGAACAAATCAAATCAATATTTTATTTGGACTAAAAAATATTGGGGCAACTGGAGATTATAAACTTGTAATAAAACTGGCCGATTATGCAAAGAAGTTTTTGCCTTTGATCAAGTTAGTGATTAATGGTCAGGAAAAAAAGATTCAATTAACAGCATCCGGCCGCGACGTAAATCAGCAACCTTCTCCGCGAATGAATGAACCATATGTTGATACGGTATCAATTACAGGGGACTTATCAAATGCAACACCGGAAACAATTGAAATTCCCATTAACTCCAATGTGGTTAGAAAAGGGGGTAATAAGATTACGATAACAGTTCTGCAAGGTTCCTGGATAAAGTTTGACCAGGTGCAGCTGATTGGTGCCAAATGCGAAGTAGTAAAACCAGAAAAGGTATTTGTTTGTAATGTTGAACCTGCGAATTATACATTGGGCAAAGCTGGTCAGGAGATTCAGCCGCTATTAGTAAATGCACAACATCTATCCGGCAAATCAAAGTTGAGTGTTGAAATAGATCACAAGAAAGTATTTGAACAGGTGGTGGAGGAAGGAAATTACATTTTTGAAGTTCCCATGCCAGCAGTTGCTGCACCAACGCAAAGCAGGTATAAAATTTTTGTGGATACTAGAATTGTTGACGAAGGTATAGTAAACCGTTCGAAACAGGTTCCGCAAACACCGGCTGATTATGTTGACACCCGTATAGGTACTGCGCATTCGCGATGGATGATTGCACCCGGACCATGGATGCCTTTCAGCATGGTGAAACTCAGCCCCGATAATCAAAATCCGGGTTGGCAGGCAGGTTATGAACCCGCTTTTGAGAGCATAGGCACATTCAGTTATATCCATGAATGGACATTGGGAGGACTGGGAATTTTTCCAACGAATGGTATTCTGAAAATAAAAGTGGGTGATCAATTAAGTTCCGGTACAGGTTATCGTTCACAAATAGATAAGAAATCAGAAGAAGCGCCTGTCGGTTATTATAAAGTGCTTCTTAGAGATTACAACATTAAGGCTGAAGCAACGACGACTACCCGTTGCGGTTTTCAAAGATTTACTTTTCCTGATAACAGGGATAGTTCCCGGATCCTTATTGACCTGCATATACCAGCAGAGTATGACTATAAGCTGAACAGCGTTTTTGTTCACAAAACAGCAAACAACAGGATAGAAGGTTTTTCTCATCAACTCTCGCCCAAGGTCTGGAGCAATGATGCCGGACAGGATTATACAGTCAACTTTGTTATGGAGTTCGACCAACCCATAAAAAAAATGGGAAGGTGGATAAATGACGAAATTAAATATGAAGATTCGATTGATGCAAAAGACATTGCAAATGCCGGAATTTTTTTGGAATTTGATACCAAAGCAAATCCGGTTGTTCAAATACGTTCGGGGATTTCTTTAGTAAGCATTGCCAATGCGAATGAAAATTTAGAAACAGAAGTAGTCCGTCCTTTCAATTGGGATTTTGATGCGGTTAGAAATAATCAAAAAAATGTTTGGAATGAAATCTTCAACCGTGTTGAGATTACCACGACAAACAGGCTTGAGAAAATTCGTTTTTACAACGCGATGTACCGGTCAGTTTGCAGCAGAAATACCTGGAGTGATATAAATGGCCAGTGGAAAGGAACGGATGGCGCCGTCCAAAAATTGAACGGAAAAGATGAGACAGCCTTAGGCTGCGATGCATTTTGGAATACCTTCTGGAATTTAAACCAGTTCTGGAATCTTGTAACACCGGAATGGAGCAGCAAGTGGGTAAAATCTCAATTGGCCATGTATGATGCATATGGATGGTTAGCCAAAGGACCGGCAGGGATGAACTATATCCCGGTAATGGTTGCAGAGCACGAAATACCCATGATGGTTAGTGCATATCAAATGGGCATTAAAGATTTTGACGCAAAAAAAGTTTTGAACGCGGCCGTTAAAATGCAAACAACCCCGGCGCAAAAAATATTTACAGGCTTTGCAGGCAACAGGGATCTGAAAGATTATTTACAGTATCATTATGTTCCTTCGGACAAAGGTCGTTTCTCCAATTCAATGGAATATTCCTATGACGACTGGTGCGTGGGGCAACTCGCAAAATCATTGGGCGATTCAGACGTTTATAAAACCTATAACGATAGAGGTTACTGGTGGAAGAATGCGATTGATAAAGACGGGTATTGTCATATGAAATTAAGTAATGGGGAGTGGACAAGGGACTTCAATCCTTTCCGCAGCGGCGCCAATGAACATTATGTTGAAGGGAATGCATGGCAACTGACTTTCTTTGTGCCACAGGACATGCCAGCATTAAGTAAGATAATTGGCAAAGAAGAGTTTGTAAAAAGACTTGATTGGGGGTTCAGGCAAAGTGAGCCTTGGAGATACAATGGAATGAATGACCAATATTGGGACTACCCGGTTGTACAAGGCAATCAACAATCAATGCATTTTTCTTTTCTCTTTAACTGGGCAGGCGCACCCTGGTTAACGCAAAAATGGAGTCGTTCCATTATTGAGCGTTACTATGGAAGTGGCATTACGAATGCTTATCTTGGCGACGAAGACCAGGGGCAAATGAGCGCATGGTTTGTAATGGCTTCAATAGGGTTGTTTCAGACAGATGGAGGATGCAGGGCAAAGCCCATATACGAAATAGCGAGCCCACTATACCAAAAGGTTGAAATTGATTTAGGAAAAAGATATGGGCGGGGGGAGAAGTTTACCATCTTAGCTCACAATGCCAGCAGGTTGAATAAATATGTGCAAAAAGCGATGCTTAATGGGAAGCCATTAAACACCTTCTTTTTCCCAACCAGCGAGTTGCTAAAAGGTGGCCTGCTGCAATTATGGATGGGTGCACAGCCCAATTTATCGTGGGGTAAGTAAAGCAAAAAATGATGCGTAAGAAAATTGAGCGGCTTTAAAATTCAAGTCCGTACCTTTTGGCTTAGTGAAACCAGTTTCACCAAGCCTTTTTTGTTTTTGAAAAAATGGAAGCTGGCAATTTGCTCCTGGCAGCGCCGGCTATTTTTTCAAAATCCTTTCAATAATCAGTTCTCCCAACTTTTTCCCCTGTGCGGCACCTACTTCAACTCCGCTGCGGTAATGAATACCCCCATATACCCGGCTGATAGATGCCTCGGCTGCTGCTTCCTGGAAGGAGTTGAAATGCCGCTGCATGCCAATATAACGAAGGTCGCTGGTATCCTGGAAGGAAAATTGATTGCCATAAATATGCGCTAACACCGCAGAAGCGCAGGCACTAATGGTGCTATGTCCGCTGGTATATTCGGGAAACGGTGGTGTTTGCAAAAAGGGAGCAAAGTTGTTATCAATATGTTCGTCAATATAAGTTACAGGACGTATAACATTGCTTCTGTATTTTTCATCCCAACAGGCAATAAACGCGTCATACAAAGCAATTGCTGTCATGGCATAACCTTTCGCAATTTGAACCGGATCAGCCCTGGTTTGTCTGGCAGCGATGGCGGCGATGCCCATCCAATGGCCGCCGGGCGTTATTTTTTTTGTGCCAAACATCAGGTGGCCTGAATGTTCAATCACAAAAGGATTGTCATCCCAGTACCGGGCAGTTAATTTTTGTTCTTTCGTTAAGTTTTTATTTATGGAATAAACTTCTTTTGCATTTTTATAAAATAGACTATTGGTGTCTATGCTGTACTGCGGAGGTCTTGGCGGCATAAATTGAGCAGCAGAATCCATCACCATTGTTTTCATGGTGTTCCAGCACCACTCCACACCGTCTAAATAATCGGGTGGGGCAGGCCTCCATTTGCCGGGTTCTTTACTACCCAGGTGTTTCGGTTTTCCTCTCGATAAAAGATAGCCATCATTCCTGGCCCTTGCCAGAATTAATTTGGCAATAGTATCGCCAAAGGCGATGGACTGTTGATAAGTGGAGTCGTCTGATTTTTCTTTAAAAGTTGTATAAACAAAATTTTCGTGTGCTTTCAGTGAATCAATGGAAAAAACTTTGATGTTTCGGGTCACCGTGAAAAAGGCCCTGGAGGCAGCCAGCGCGTAATCATAGGACTTGCCTTTTTCGGGTTCAGGCATTTTCCCGAAACCATGAAGCTTCTCCGCGATGGACGCAGCCCCTTCTTTACTAAACCTGATAGCTTCATAAGAGGCTAATGAAGTGTATGCATAAAGCCTGGCGGCTACCGGCGGGCTGAATACATCGTAAATAATCACTTCGGTAAGCAGGTCCTGGTTTTGATGCAAGATGTCTGCATCTGATAACTGTATTGTTTGTTTTTGACGGCAGCCGGTGATTAATAAAAAAAAGATGGTCAGCGAACAGATGCATTGAATGTCTTTTTTCATCACATTTTTATTTGGACAGAAAGACTTTGATATCACTAGCGTCTCGTTAACTTATACAATAGTTCTTTGAAAATATTGCTGGATAAAGGTTTCAGAGGTTTTAGATTTCAAACGATTTCAGCTCATTTCACTTTTTTATGGTTGCAAAATGCTGATAT